>Ga0316205_10000161_pt1 | contig 145042 bp, 144 predicted proteins | sample 3monthpyrite_MG_FD_204941 | JGI IMG/M metagenome (GOLD analysis project Ga0316205, IMG submission 204941) | Microbial mat bacterial communities from mineral coupon in-situ incubated in ocean water Damariscotta River, Maine, United States -... | ecosystem: Environmental > Aquatic > Marine >...
TCGCTGGGGAACCTGACACCTCAGGAATTTGCAGAGAAGAAAACATTGGACAAACTGGCAGCATAACGCCATCAATTTAACCTCAAGGACTCTTCATACGCTGGAGGATACTTGGGGCGCAGGTCACAACCAACACTTGATGCCCTTCGGCGCGCAAGCCCGCGACGAGCGCGCTAACGCTTCTCGCGACACCGCCGATATGGGGTGTGAACGTATTGCTGAACATAACTATTTTCATCGCAAATTATGGACCTGCCACACCTCAGTTTGTTTGTTTCTTGATCGGTTTGGGCCGCTTTATTCGGAACCAGGCAACATACAGTGCGGGTAAGAACAACAGGGTCAGGAATGTGCCCACAATTATCCCTCCCATCATTGCAAAGGCCATCGGCCCCCAGAAAACATCTTGCGAAATCGGGATCAGCGCCAAACTTGCCGCCGCCGCAGTGAGCATAATGGGGCGCATTCGCTGTTCGGTTGCCTGGGCTACGGCCTCGTAGGCTTCTATGCCCTCTTTTCTCAAATCCTCAATCTTAACAATTAGAATAACGGAGTTGCGAATCAGAATGCCACTGAGCGCCAACACCCCCAGAACGGCAACAAAACCGAGGGCAATATCGAAGGTAAGCAACGTCGCAACAACCCCGATTACCGCAAAAGGCGCAATTGCAAATACGATGAATAACCGCTGGAAACTTTGCAACTGAATCATCAGAATTGTTGCCATTATGAAAAGCATAAGCGGAAATGCTGCAATAATTGGTTTTTGTGCGTCGGTCGCGCCTTCTGCGGTTCCCCCTACTTCGATAGAGTATCCCAACGGTAAGGTCGCTGTGTAGGCTGCTACCTGCTCTCTGAGTTGCACATCTATCGTTGGCGCCTCGATATCGGTAATAATGCTTGCACCGATTGTTATGGTTGGAACCCGATCTCGTCTCCAGATGACAGGCTGATCAATTTCATAGTAAAAATTTGCCACTGAGGCGAGTGGGATGGACCGTCCACTTGGGCCGCTAAGCTGGAGATTGCGCAAAGTTTCTATCGAGTTACGCTCGGCTGGTTGAGCGCGCGCAACAACGTTGACAAGATAAATACCATCTCGAATTTGGGTAATAGCAGTTCCGGCGACTATGCCGTTCAGCGCATATGCCACACTCTGAGACGTGATCCCAAGCTGCCTTGCCTTATTTTGTAGCAACTCAATTTTTACAACCCGGGCCGGCTCCATCCAGTCATAGATTACCTTTCCCAAATTTGGGTTTGTTGAGACAATGCTAGCCAATTCACCCGAAATTCTTCGGACTTCTTGAATATCCGGTCCACCGATACGGTACTCAATCGGATGATTCACAGCGGGGCCAATCGCAAGTAATTTGACCTCGGCATCTGTGCCTACAAAGTTGTTTTCCAGATATTCTGCCAGCTCGACCCGGACTCGATCACGGTCTTCTAAACCGGTTGTAACAATAATGATCTGGCCAATACTGGGCATTGGCTGTGGTGGGTTAAAGGGTAACAAAAAGCGCGGTGCGCCTGTTCCGATATAGGTTGACCAGTGTGAAATGGCGCCATTACCAGACAGCATTTGTTCTTCAAATTGAGATATTTGTGCCCGTGTTTCAGCGATGGAACTGTTATGCGGAAGGTTAAAGGTAACAACAAGCTCAGGCCGGTTGGAAGATGGAAAGAACTCTTGTTTAACTTGAGTAAGGCCATAAATAGAAGCCCCCAAGGCAGCCAAAGTCATTAGGATAGTGATCCAGCGAAACCGTAAAGCCAGCCACAATAGCCCCGAGAAACCGCGCGCAAACATCCCCTTCTTTTTATGGGCATGTTTCAATTTGGCCGGTAGGATTACCACGCCCAACAAAGGTGTAAAAAGAACGGCTACGACCCAGCTAACAATCAGTGAAATTGCGATAACGAGAAACAGCGTAAAGGTGAATTCACCTGCGGCGCTATCGTTCAGACCGATAGGCATAAAGCCAGCTACAGTAACCAGTGTACCGGTTAGCATTGGAAAAGCTGTGGAAGTATAAACGTGGGTCGCCGCTTTTCGTAAATTGTCACCAAGCTCTAGCCGGGCAACCATCATTTCAACTGCGATCATTGCATCATCTACCAGCAGCCCTAGTGAAATAATCAAGGCCCCGAGCGTTATTCGCTGTAAGGTGATGTCTAAGTATTCCATGGCCAGAAAAGTAATTGCCAGCACCAAGGGGATGGAAATTGCCACAACCAAGCCGGCTCGCATACCGAGGCTGATGAAACTAATGACCAGTACAATAGCAACGGCTTCAAACAACGCTTTAGTAAAATGAGATATAGCTTCTTCAACCACTTCTGGCTGGTCCGAAACTTTGTGTACGTTAACCCCTATAGGTAAATCGCTAACAACGCGCGCCATCTCGTGTTCCAGTGCTTCACCGAAATGGAGCAAGTTTGCCCCCTGTTTCATGCCGATCGCGAGACCAATCGCTTGCTCTCCGTTAAACCGAAACAGGGCTTGTGGTGGATCAACATACCCGCGACGAATTTCGGCGACCTCCGATAGTGGGAAGAACCGCTCATTTACGCGAATATTTACGTCACGCAAGCTTTCTTCGGACGTGAAATGCCCGCCAACACGCACGCTAATCCGCTCGGGTCCTGCTTGAATGATGCCGGATGGCGTGACGGCATTCTGTGCTTGGAGTGACGCGAGAATACTTTGTTGATCAAGCCCTAACGCAGCCATTTTACGAGGAGAAAACTCTAGATATATGACTTCATCTTGCGCGCCAATTACATCCACTTTTCCGATATTTTCGACCGTCAGGAGGTGTGACCGCGTTTCTTCAACAATATCGCGCATTTGCCTTTGGCTTAGGCCATCGGCCGTAAACGCATAGATATTGCCAAATACATCACCAAACCGGTCATTAAAAAATGGGCCTTGAATGCCTTGCGGGAACTGCAGGCGGATGTCTCCAATCATGTTTCTGACTTGCCCCCACGAAGCCGTAACATCATCTCCACGTGTTGTGCTCAACAACTCCAACAGAATGATAGTTCTACCGTTAGTCGTCATGCTTTTGGTGTAGTCGAGGGTCTCCAGTTCCTCCAATTTTTTTTCGATCCGGTCAGTGACTTGCTCAGTCATTTCCTGCGCTGAAGCCCCAGGCCAGTTTGCCTGAATAATCATGGTCTTGATGGTGAAATTCGGGTCTTCTTCACGGCCCAAATTAATATACGACATGGTTCCCGTAATCAGGAATGTCAGCATAAAGAACCAAACAAGTGACTGGTGGCCCAATGCCCAGTCAGATAAGTTGAATTTTTTCAAAATGTCTGTTCCTCACCCAAACGGAAAAGTGCACCTGCCTCAATGCTGTTAACACCCACAACAATCACGCGATCACCGGCTTCAACACCGCTAATAATCTCGACATAATCACCCTTCAGCTCCCTAATCGTCACTTGGTTTAGCCGTGCTGAGGTGTCTTCATCATTGATGATCCAGACATTGGCCGTGCCGTCTTGCATTCTTATCGCTGTAAGCGGTAAAATTATGGTCGGTGTTTCGATCTCATCAAAGCGAACAAATACGGTTGTGCCTAGCCGAAATAAATCAGGAGCGTCACGAAGTGTTATCCGCGCTCGAACTGTTCGCGATAGGGAATCAGCTGCCGGTTCAATTTCACGTATTTCACCCACAACCTGCGTTTGAGGGTTTAGCTCTAGCGAAATGATGGCCTGCCCTCCGACAGCTAACTCAGTCGCGATAACATCTGGTAGATCAACAACGGCTTCGCGGATATCGAGCCGGGCGGTTGTAAGAATTACTTGACCCGGCGCAACTATTTCACCGACTTCCGGATAAACACTGATAACAATACCGTCGTACTCGGCAAAGATGCTTGTGTAAGAGAGTTGCTCTTGTGCTTTCGCCAAAACTGCGAGTGCCTGTGTCTCGTTAGCCCGTGCTGTTTCTAGCCGTTGAAACGCCATTTCAAGTGCCGTTTCGGGTGCAGTATTTGTGGAAAATAGTGCGCGCTGGCGCACCTCTTCTGCGATGGCTGCTGAAAGCTGCGCGCGGGCGTTTGAAACTCCTGATTGCGCATTTCTCAATGCGAGCTCAAATGGAGTGGGATCAACTGCGGCGAGGAGCTGACCGCTGGTTATTACTTCGCCGATGGTCACATTTTTTATAATGAGTCGCCCGAGGATCTGGAACCCCAAATCGGTTTTTATTTTCGGTTCAATCAACCCAACCAACTGGGTTTCTTGTGACGTTTCGAGCGAGGCCGTCGTCCATAACACCGGACGTGTTGGCAGTGCCTCCTGAGCAAAGGCGGAACCGAAAACGCACGTATAGACGGATAAAAAAGCTGCAAAAACTGAGAGTTTCATTCGAAACCCTCCGCTAACGGCAAAACCGGCATGCCTTCATGGAGAAACTTTGTTCCATCTATGACAACGATATCACCTTCTTCCATGCCATTTCTTAAAACGATACTACTGTTCTCATATCGCTCCACTTCAATTTCTCGTTTGGACACGGTTCCCGACTCTGGATTATATATCCATACAGCGGGAACCCCACCTTCGGAAGCAAGTGCATTCCAAGGCAACACAATCACAGTTTCCCTCCCTAAGTGAGCGGTTCCTCGCACAATTGCACCAAGTGTAAAAGAAGCCGGCGGATTGTTCATTCCGCACCGGACGCGCACCGTGCCAGTGTTTGGATCGATGATTGGCGAAACTTCTCGCAGCGTACATTCTACCGATATCTCGGGCTGTTCAAGGAGCGATATATCAATACTAAAATCATCAGGCTGCTCAAAAAAAACGGTCTCCTGAACATCAAAAACAGCATCCCGCTTGCCGTTTTCAGCTAACGTAAACATTGGTTGTGCTATCTGTGCGATTTGACCAACCTCTGGGTGGCTCGCTGTTATCGTTCCACTGGTCGGCGCAAATAGATTGGCAAAAGATAAGTTATCTTGAGCCAACTCGACCTGTGCTTCAGCCAAATTAAACGCGCCTTGCGCAAGAATTGCGGCGGCTTCTGCGCGGTCAAACAAGGCGCGCGTGGTGAAGCCTTTGTCGAGCAACTCTTTGCTTCGGTTTAATTCTGCCGTTGCTTGATCAAGCTGCGCCTGTGCAGCATCCAACGCCGCAAGCGCGGCAACCAAATCTGCATTTTGAATATTGGCATCAAGTTTTGCGAGCAGAGTTCCTGATTCAACATGCTGGCCTACTTCAACCAATCGCTCCGTGACTTTTCCGCTTATTCGAAATGCCAAAGTCAACGTGTGTTGCGCTGCAATCTCACCAGTTAACGAAATGCTGTCCGGGTAGTTCTGATAGCTTGCAGTCATTACGCGCACGCCCAATGGATGGTTGGTTTGTCCACTTGCTGATGCAGAAACAAAAATAAGCCCCGATAAAACAAAACCGGCGGCTTTCAGGGTTTTAAAAGTATTCACGAAATTTCCGGCGCGCGCTCTACATTTAAACCGCAGAGCACAACTGACTTTACATATTTTGCAAAAGATAAAATTGAGTCCTCACCGCTTTCTTGAGTTGCTGATACCATCAGCGACGACCCCCTAAGAATTGGTGAAAGCTGGATTTGACCTAGTATCAACGCGAACGCCGTAGTTGTTGAAAGTCGAGTGTTCGTGCCAGGAGCGAGTTGGCCAAGCAGTTTTTCAATTGCTCGGAATGGTGCGTCGATTACATCTTGAGCCAGTGATTTTAGCCGCGCCTCGTCTCCGTCTAGTAATTCCCGCTGCAATAGCCTCTTAAACACATCATCATCAGAAAAGAGGGTTACGAGCCAATAGATCGCACGGTCCAACTTGGCTTCAGGGCTGTCTGCTCCCTTCACTTTTTCAACTAATTCAGCCGCCTTGTCAGCGAATACGCTATTCAGAACGGCATAATAGATCGCATCTTTGCCAGAATAGTGATGATAAAGTGCCGCCGGCGTAATTTTTACCTTCTTTGCCAAAATCCGCATTGAAACAGCCGCATAGCCTTTTAAGGCAAATTCTTTCGCTGCAATATTGAGTATCTCGGCCTTCTTATCTGGCGTTGTCGGAAGTTTATCAAAAGTTTTGGACATGTGACTTGTTGCCTTATTGAACGTTCGTTAAGGTGACGTATATTGTTGGCAATAAAGTGTCAAGGATGCTGATGATATGATCGTAACGGATGTCTTTGGGAGGGCAGGAATTGACAAAACCGAGGCTAGGTATTGCATTGGGCAGTGGTGGTGCTCGTGGATGGGTGCATGTCGGGGTGCTGCAAGCGCTTAAACAGCAAGGCATAGAGCCGGATGTAGTCTGCGGTTGCTCTATGGGCGCGCTAGTTGGCGGGGCTTATGTTTCCGGTGAACTGGATAGTCTTGAAGCATGGGCCCTGACGATAACGCGAATGGATATGTTGCGCTATCTTGATGTTAATATTTTCAATGGCGGTGTCATTGATGGAAAAAGCATCATGAGTATGCTCCAGAACTTTAAAGAAGACGCCCTAATTGAAAGCCTGGAAAAACCGTTTATAGCCGTGGCAAGTGACCTATTGACAGGCAGAGAGATATGGCTTCAGGAAGGTTCTCTATCCGAAGCGGTCCGTGCATCAATTTCAATCCCCGGAATTTTTAGCCCCCAGAAAACAGGTGGTAAGTGGTTACTTGATGGAGGATTAACCAACCCAGTACCGGTGTCCGCCTGTCGTGCATTGGGCGCAGAGATCATAATTGCAGTCAATCCAACAGCTGACGCTTTAGGGTTTCGATACCGGTCCCATGAATCGCCTGAAGAAATAAGCCCAAACGAACCGCGTTCAGCTCTTCTAGATCGCCTGTTTGATACGGTTCCGGACAGCATTAAGTCAGGCGTCAAGGCCATGACTCCAGATTTCTTGAGCTCCGATATTGACCGAATCGGCTATTTTGATGTGCTGTCCTCGTCGATCGACATAATGACTGATCAGATCATGCGCAGTCGGCTAGCAGGTGAGCCGCCACATATTATGCTTCAGCCAAAGCTCGGCCAGTTCAGTACACTTGATTTCCATCGTGCTGAAGAGGCGATCACTGAAGGTCGCAACATCGTTCAAGATGCCCTGCCAGCGTTGCAAAAGTTAATAAAGTGACCTCCAGGATGGCATCAAACATTCGAAATCACTAACAGAAAGATTAAACAATGACAGACAATGATCAAATTAAAGGCAGCATTGAGAGCGCTACTAAAGCCGCCATTAAAAACGGGAAAGATATTCAATTCGAAGTCCGCGATATAGTTATTGACGCGTTGGCCGAGCATCATTTGGACCGTGAAAATGTTAGCCGCGTAGTGAAGGCTGTGCTTGGAGGCGCGACGGGCAGCCTGGATGAGAATAGCAAAGCCCCAAACAGCACAATAGCAAACACCGTGGAAGGGCTTCAGGAGGGAATGCTCAAGGCGGTAGAAGCGTCTCAGCTGGCGATTGAGGAAGCTCAAGGCCGCGTGGACGAATTTTCCGAGCGAGACATTAAGCGGGCGATTGATGATTTGAAGGGGCTGGAAGCCCTTTTTATGCAAGCGGCGACAGATTTTACTAAGGCGGGCTTCTCAACCGCCCGAGGTACTTTTAAGGATTTGGCGACCCATGCTGAAAGAACGGGTATCGCAATTGGTAAATCAGTTTCAGAAGCGCTGGAAACAATGCAGGGTCAGGCGAAACGCGTTGAGCGCCCGGGAATGGACGACCTGACTAAGGCAACAATAGCTGGCGCGGCCAACATTGCTTCCATTGCCAGCGGTTTTCTGGCCGGGATTGCCGATAGTCTCAATTCTGAAAAACCAAATTCAGATGCCGATGGTGATGAACCCAATAAGAAGAACTAATATGTTTCTGAAAACTCTTAGTGCTGCGCGTGACCTCGGACGGTTGCACGACATTGCGTCGATCCTGATACGTTTTGGCTTTGGCGATATGGTGCGCCGGCTTGGAATGGGCGTTGTGCTGGAACAGGCCGGCAAGCTATTACACTGGAAAGAAGAAGCAGAGGAACTGGCCCGGCTCGAACCACCAGAGCGCTTTCGGCGGGCTATGGAGGAATTGGGGCCGACTTTTGTAAAACTCGGTCAAGTCCTCTCGACTCGGATCGATCTTTTCCCATCTGAGTACATTGAGGCATTCAGCAAACTTCAAAACAATGTACCTGCGCTTCCGTTCGAAGCGATAACCAACCAGTTAGAAGAAGATTTAGGTGAAATAGCGCAGAACGTGTTTGCTGAGGTCGACACTAAACCAATGGCTTCAGCCTCTATGGCACAAGTTCATAGGGCGACGCTCAAAACAGGTGAATCAGTAATATTAAAAGTACGTCGCCCGGGGATAAAAGACGTTATTGAAGCAGACCTCAGGCTATTGGCAAGATTGGCCGATATCGCCACAGATGAAATGTCAGAAGCAAAACAATTCCAGCCAAGAAAAATTGTTGAAGAATTTGCGAATTCTATCCGGAACGAATTGGATTTGGCCAGTGAATGCCGGAACGCCGAACAAATCGCCACCAATTTTAATAATGATTCAAGCATCATAGTCCCCAAGGTCTATTGGCAGTGGACTTCCGAGCGATTGAATGTGCAAGAACTGATAAACGACCTTCCAGGCACCGACATGGCAGCAGTTGATTCGGCAGGCTATGACCGCAAAAAGCTAGCCAAAATTGGTGCTGACGCAATACTGAAAATGGTATTTGAAGACGGTGTTTTTCACGCAGACCTTCACCCTGGAAACGTGTTTTATCGGTCTGATACCCAAATTGTCATGATAGATTTTGGAATGGTCGGCCGAATTTCCAAAGAACGGCGCTACCAACTGATTGACCTGTTATATGGCATGGTTGAGCGTCAATCGGAGAAGGTTGTTGATACATTATTGCTTTGGGCTGGTGACGCTGCAATTCCAGATTCCGGCCTTACGGCGGAAATTGACGCTTTGATTGATAGAGTCCACGGTATCCCCCTTAAATCCCTGAATTTTGTGAGGTTAACTTCGGACCTAACCGCTATTTTACAGCGCTATAAACTGTCATTACCCTCCGACTTAACTCTGTTGATCAAGGCATTGGTCTCGCTTGATGGAATGGGTCGGCAACTTGATCCAGATTTCGATGTGGTGACATCCGCGAAACCGTTCCTTACGCGATTAGTATGGGCGAAATATTCCCCTAAAGAATTGGCAAAAAGAGCGCGGCGAGGGGCTGTTGACGGACATGACTTGATGACTGGTTTGCCGTTAGATGCCTGGAAATTGATCAAAACAATGCAAAAAGGTCAATTTAAATTTCATATGCAGGTCGAAGAAATGGAACATTTTCTCGATCGCCTGAGTAAATCCATAACCCGCATAACTATTGGGATAGTGATCGCAGCCTTGATTATGGGGTCCTCGATTGTGATGACCGTTTCTGGGGGTCGAATTCCAATAGGGCTGGAGTACTTCTCTATGTTGGGCTTTGCCGGAGCAGTTTTGGGCGGGCTCTGGATGATGTTTTCTATCTGGCGCGACAGATAAATTTGAGAATATGGAAACCTCACTTTTCAAACCATTCTATGGAGGAGCTTAGATGTATAGGCGTACTAACAGCAGCGGTTTTATAGCGGCAACGACAGCAGGAATCGTCGTTGTCATGTGTGTATTTACCTGGGTCATGTACAGCATGGCACAGAGGGTGTTTTTAATGACTGATGTGATGGTTGAAATGAACTAAAGCATGAAATCTATGACAGGCTATGTCGGTGCTATGTCCGGCGATATACATAGTATGAAATTAAATATTTCTTCGATGGACGCTAAGATCGGGTCGATGAACACAAATATCAGCGGTATGGCAGGAAATTTAACTTCAATGGATAGCTCTGTCGCAACAATGGCAGATTCCATACCGGCGATTACGGGTTCGATGATCGATATGTCTCACAATCTTAACCGGATGACTTTTGATATTGCTCGGGGGACAGATGCATTCACTCAACCTATGTCTTATATGTGGGGTAATATGTTTCCCATGTAAGTTAAAAGAATTTGTTTGTGAAGCTGCTTCACTGACATCGCAATTTTCTGTAACTTGGTCTCTAGCAATACTTCTAAGTCTTTAAATGCTGGTCGGGTTTATCGCTAGATATTCTTCGATTTTATTACCACCGCCACGCAGATCAATCCCAATTTTCAGGGCCACAGCTCGAACTAGCAAAGCATTTGGTGAAAAATTTTCTTTATAAAGTTTCATGGAAGTTCCTGTGATTGAAGCGCGGACAGTGGCGCCTTGTTATCGGTCAAAAACTGGCGAACGCTTATTGAATAGTATCCGTCCTAATCAAGCTCTAATTTGGGTCAACATCCGACCCTGCTTTATCAAGGCGTTTGCCAGCAAGATAAGCTTACGCATGATGGCTGTAAAGGCAACTTTCGCAGGCTTTCCCCATCGATGAGACGCTCATAAAACTGCTTCATATCTGGGTTAAACCGTGCTGCAGCAACCGCAGGCATGTAAAGCGCGCCCCGAAGGTGTTTTCGCCCACCTCGAATTAACGCTTTGCCGCTCCATTGGCCGGACTGGCGGGTCATCAGTGCAAGGCCGGCCCGGTTCGTTACCTATTTTTTCTTTAGTGTTCCGAGCTCTGGCATCTCGATTCGAAGGGCCGCAGCACTTTCCTTTGATAGCCCTGGAATAGAACAAATAATGTCAAAGGCACTGGCCGTGTCAGGCGCGCTCATCAACAGTTCATTAATAGCGTCATCCACCAGTGAAAGCTGAGTTTTTAGCTGGGTAAGCCGTGCCTTTGCTTGACGTTTCAGGATTGGTAATGTCAGCGTTTTCTGGCGGTTGAGAGCGCGGGTTCTATCTTTAATCAAAGCTTGCCGAGCAACATTTAATTCTTTGAGATTACGCTGTTTATTTGATGTCGACGCCTGTGGCTCCAACGAAAATGCCTGCCCCATAACCGCCAGCATCCGCGCGTCAACTTGGTCAGTTTTAGCCCGAACGCCTTGTGCTTGAGCAAAGCGACGCGCTTGCAGAGGATTTACTTTAACCAATGGAAACTGCGGTGCCATAGCCACTTCAAAGGTGCGGTGATACGGCCCTGTGGGTTCGTAAGCTATCCGTGCAATGTCATGGTTTTTAAGCCAGCGTTGCAAGGCCGAAAAATCGACCTTATTGTTGCTGAATTGAGCCGAGGCTCCATCGCTCAGGCGATGCACATCCAAAGTTGCTTTAGAAATATCAATTCCAATGGTATCATTTGTCATCTTATCCGTGTCCTATGCTTGTCATGCGAAGTCAGAGCTTCGCGTATCCGTTCAGGCCTCATGGAAAAGACGGCGGTGATCTGACTATTCAACGGTCCTAAACGACCTAGCTCCTTTCGATCCTACCGCCGACACTGGTTGGTATAATCAGAGTGCCAATCAGTGGCTTCCTTTTACAGGAAAGCCTGGAAAAAGCATAAGACAAGCCCCTAGATTTGTAGACACCTTGCTTGGTAATTTTGGAAGCAAGGAGGATGTTATGTCCAGAAACAGATTTACAGAAGAGTTTAGGCGCGATGCGGTCGCACAGGTGGTTGATCGGGGGTATGCGGTCAGCGAGGTTGCTGAGCGTTTAGGGATCAGCACAAAGTCGCTTTACACATGGAAGGCGCGGTTTTCCAAGCCCACAAAAGAAGCCAAGATTGATACCGGTCAAAGCCGTGAGATACGGCGCTTAAAAGCGGAGCTAATCCGGGTCACAGAGGAGCGCGACATCCTAAAAAAGGCCACCGTGTACTTCGCCAAGGATGCAAAATGAAGTATACGTTTATTAAAGAGCATCGCCCTGTATTTTCAATCCGTACGATGTGCCGCGTTTTGCTGGTTCACCCCAGTGGCTTCTACGCCTGGCTAAAGAAGCCTTTCAGCAAAAGGGCCGTAGAAGACCAGCGGCAGACAAAGCTGATCAAAGATGCTTGGGAAGACAGTGGCAAGATTTATGGTTATCGTAAACTGCACGATGACCTTTGCGATCTGGGAGAGACAAGTTTCCCGAACCGTGTGGCACGTCTGGCAAGCCTAGCAGGTATCAGAGCTCAGATCGGCTATAAACGCCGCCCTGGGACGTATGGCGGTAAACCTTCGGTGGTCGTGGATAACACACTGGATCGCCAATTTGACGTTGATGCGCCAGACCATTTTTGGGTAACCGATATTACGTATATTAAAACCTATGAAGGGTTCTCGTATCTGGCTGTCGTGATCGACCTTTATTCTCGCCGCATTGTCGGTTGGGCCATGCAATCACGTCAGCCCACCGACCTGGTGCTGCAAGCGTTGCTGATGGCTGTTTGGCGCAGAAAACCTGCAAGTAAAGTCTTGGTACATTCTGATCAGGGCAGCCAATTCACCAGTTTAGAGTGGGCATCCTTTTTAAAGCATCACAATCTTGAACACAGTATGAGCCGTCGCGGGAATTGCCATGACAACACCGTTGCCGAAAGCTTTTTCAATCTGTTGAAACGGGAACGCATTCGGCGGCGGACATACAAAACCAGAGAAGACGCTAGGCGTGACGTATTCGATTACATCGAAATGTTCTACAATCCAAAAAGCAAACACGCTAGAAACGGGATGCTGTCACCCGTTGAATTCGAAAGCCAGCAAAAGTGGAAGCAGCAAGGTGTCTAGGAAACTGGGGGCTATTCAAACGCCTCATTCTAAATAGACGTGATAAATAGGCGCGATGAAGTGGCATACAGGTGGGAGGCTGGCGCAGCTATATGGGGTGGAGAAAGCGCGGAGAAAACACCTAAGGAAAGCGATGTTTTTGAGTTCGTTCGCCTTAAAAATTCATTTTGGAACCCCGAAAACCAACGTCTTCTTCTACATGAAGCACTGCCCTATGCATTCGATATCGCAACGGGACAGGAAGACCAACACGCATTTGAATCTTTGCTTGTCCGCACAGAAAGTTCCAGCGACGAGATTTGAAACCTTATCCGCGAGGCTCGAATCGTTGGCGAAAAGGCCGGTTTGATTGTGGATAGAGCTGAGTGGGCGCAGCACATTTTGAATTGGATGCAAGATTCAAAAAGTTTGTTTATGAAACACCGAGTTGAATATGCAGCATTATCGATCAACTCAACCTTATTCGACCCTGCCTGCAGGGTTGCTCGTCTCGAAGTCGAGTTGACTGATTTGGAACTGCAAGCCCGCTGACACGGAGCGTCTTGCCAATAGTGGAAGTTTTATTCCGCCTCAAGCTTCGGCTTATTTGGAAGCTCCGAACCTTCAGCCTTTGCTCGCACCATGACACCGTCTTCCGATATGGTCACCGTTCGCCTAAATCGCGATTTTAATCGGTTTGTGGAGGTTTTGAAATGCTTCACAATCTCTGATGGAGCCGTAATCATTACGGGCACCATAACTAATGTTAGAATCGTTGAAAAAAGCAGGCCTGAAACCAATGCTGCAGAAAGGTGGACAAAGAAATTACCCGCCAAACCGCCAATGACGATTTCACGCCGGACGAAATCAAACTCGATATTCAGTGCCATTGGAATGACACCTAGGGCCGTTACGATTGCTGTTAAAAGCACCGGCCTGATCCGCTGGGCGGTGGTGATCAGCATGGCCTTGACCGGCTCTATCCCTTCTTCGCGATTTAGGTGATTATAGGTATCAATAAGCACAATGCCGTTCTTTACGACAATTCCAGACAATGCGACGATGCCAAGACCGGTCATGATTGCCGAGAAGGTCATGCCGGTGATCAACATTCCGAGTAAAACTCCAGCGGTGGACATGACTACGGTCGAAAGCGTCACGAAAACTTGATAAAAGCTATTATATTCAAGGAGCAATATTAGGAAGATCAGGAACATAGCGGCGCTCAGCGCCTTAGCCATAAAGGCGTTGGTTTCTTCCATTTGTTCTGTTGCGCCACCATAAACCAGCGATATACCTTCGGGCCATTCCTGAGCCGCCGCCCATTCCTGCAATTGGTTGACCTTCTCATCTGCCCTGACCCCGGGCAAAACGTTTGCCCCGATGAAAACTGAAAATAATCCATCCTGTCGGGTTATATTGCCGACCTTGGGAATGGCTCTGCGAGTCACAAAGTTCGAAACGGGGATCAGCCCTTGGGCGGTGGTAATACGAAGTGAATCCAACGAGTCAAAACTGCGTTCATCCGCCGGCAAACGTACAAGAATATCAAGCTCATCCGGAGATTCACTTGGCAAATATGTGCCGAGTTTAACACCATCGGTGACAAGCTGCACATACGGCCCAAGTTCCCGAATGCCCAACCCGAATTTGGCGGCTTCTACACGGTCAATCTCAAGAACCCAGTCAATCCCGGGTGAGGGGCGGCCATCTTCGACATCTACCGTTCCCTCTAGCTCAAATTCGATATATTCTCGGATGCGCTTGGCAACCGGAAGAATTTCATCATAGTTTTGCCCAGTAACGCGCATGTTAATGGCTTTACCTGCCGGGGGTCCCATCTCTTCCGGTGCGATCTGGATTTCCAACCCCGGAATCCGGCTTACCCGTTCTCGCAGTTCAGTAAAAATAACATCGGCTTCGACGCGCTTTTCCCAAGGTTGGAGTTGCAGCTGAAGATTACCTATTGTGTCTGACGGAGACCCTTGGGCACCACCGAAAGACAGGATAACGTCCTGAATTCCCGGCACCTGCAAAATTTCTTCCTGCACTTCCAAAAGCAGATCACGAATTTCCACTGGCGAATAATTTCCGCGGGTTACAACAGATACTACGCCGTATTCAGGCTCACCCCCAGGAAAGGCTTCTACGCCGGTCGGGTTTTGAATGAATAAGACAAAAACCGACACAATGATGGCAAACCCAATGACCAAAGTTTTAAACGGATGGTGTAGTAATTTCGACATCATGCGCACATAAATGCCGATCATTCCTCGAATTTTATGAATGTCGAACTTGTCAGGATTCATAACTATATCGGCTGCGGCCTGTTCTTTTTCATTAAGCTCGTGTTTTGCAATAAACGCGCCGATGACCGGCATGAAGATCAGAGCAGAAATTAGCGACGCAACCATGACGACGATCACCACAATCGGTAGATAGCTCATAAATTTGCCAATAATTCCGGGCCAGAAAAGCAGCGGCACAAAGGCGCCAAGCGTGGTTGCGGTAGCAGCCACAACCGGCACAAACATTTTCCGCGCGGCAAGGATGAAAGCTTTCTTCTTAGATATGCCTTCAGACAGCTTTCGTTCGGCATATTCAACAACCACAATAGGGTCGTCCACCAAAACACCCACGGCGATGACCATGCCAAACATTGTCATCATGTTGATCGTCATTCCAGTCATTTGCATAAACAAAAATGCCATCATAAATGAAATTGGAATGGACATGCCAATGAGGATGGCTGGCCGCACGCCAAGGGTTGCGATGGTCATGATCAGAACAAGGGCTACAGCGGTCAGCACCGCCGCTTCAAGCGAGCGGAACAGGTTTTTTGTGCCAACGGACTGATCGACCAGAAAGCTTATCTCTATGCCTTCATGCCAGTTCTCTGTGAATTCTTGCGCCACCCGGCGGACTTCATCCGAGACTTCGATAATGTTTGTGCCAAGGTTCTTTTTGATCGAAAGGGTGATAGCAGGCGCGCCGTTCACATAGGCGAATTCAGTCGCATCTTTGAATGTTCGCGTGATGGTGGCCACGTCACCAAAGGTGACAACCGTATTCCCGACCGTTTTCAGAGGCAGGCTGTACAGCTCTTTGGCGGTGGAAATCAGCCCGGGCACATCAATGTTGAATGAGCCATGCCCGATATCCAGCGTACCGCCCGCCACCATAATATTATTGCGCGCCAAAGCATCAAACAATTGCCCAGCTGTGATATTGTAGGCTTCGAGGTGTAGCATATCCATCTGCACCTCCAATACTTCATCACGCTTGCCAGAGATCGAAACCTCCTGAACGTCGGCAATAGATTCCAGCTCATCGCGCAGGGCGTTAACATGTCCGGTAAGCGTACGTTCGGGCACATCCCCATAAACGGCAACCGACAATACCGGCCGATCAGCGATTGAGATCTCGTTGATTTTTGGCTCTTCTGCATCGGCGGGCAGTTCGCTGGAAACTCCTTCAAGTTCACCCCGAATATCGGTTAGCGCATCATCTTTTATGACATTTACGCCGAATTCCAGAAAGATCGACGCGCGTCCAGTGGTTGCCGTGACGGTTAGCTTTTCAAGCCCGTCCATGCCAAGCAGCCGATCCTCGATAGGTTTGGCGAGCAAGCGTTCAGCATCCCGTGGGGATATACCTCTTTGCGATACGCTGACATTAAAAAATGGAATATCGACGGTTGGAAAGCTCTCCTTGGGTAAGCTGATATAAGAGGCCGTTCCGGCACCCAGCAGCAGAATCATGACCGTCAAGACCACCCGAGGCATGCGCAGGATTTGTTCTATAAAATTGACCATGTCAGCGCTTTCTAATTGGCAAACCGGGCATCAACCTTCTGCCCTTTGCTGACATATTCCTGCCCGACAATGATAATATCAGAACGAAGAGGTAACCCCGCCACCCAAACGCCTTCGCGGGTATCTCCCAAGATTTCGAGCGGATAAAAAACCACAATACCGTCTTCCACAGCTTTGGCACCTAAAACCCCCTCACTATCAAGAGTCAGTGCCGATTGCGGCAGCAGGTGGGCCGGAATATTACCCATCTGAACCAAAGCCTCCGCTGTGAGTCCGTCAAGGATTTCTTGGTCAGTGTTTGGAAATTCGATTTTTAACTCAAATGTCCGTGTGGCTGCGTCCGAGCTTACGGCAACAAAGCTGACAATGCCCTGCGCTGATTGTCCCGTGATTGTGCTGATTTCAGCGTTCAAACCGAGCTTTACAAAAATAATTTTCGCTTGAGGCACCGCGCCAACAAAAATCATCGGGTCAAGTTGGATGATCGTCGCACAAGGGCTGCCAATCCCTAAGAGCGATCCAACTTCGACAATTGGCCCTTGGATAACACCCGCTACTGCAGCATGGATGGAAGTCCTATCTAGTTCCATTTCCCGGTTTCTATGGCCGACCTGAGCCGCCTCCAGATCGGCCTCGGCGGCTCGCAGACTGGCCACAAACCCTTCAGCAGAGTTCTCCGTAACCACCCCTTTTTCGCGCAGAGACTGATTGGTATTGAATGAGGTTTGCGCTTCTTGCAAGGCGGCTTCAGCCTGATTGATAGCCGCTTGTGCCTGATCAACGTTGGCCTGTCTTGTGCCTCTATCCAGAGTGCAGATTAAATCGCCTTCCTCAACGACCTGGCCTTCAGCAACCAATACGGATGTAACAATATCGCTGGTCTGAGAAACCACAGACAGGGACGATTTTGCTTCAGTATACCCACGTAAGGTAACCTCAAGTTTCATCGGTTGAAGGGAAAAAGTTTCGACCCTGACGATCCGGTTGACGCCTTCCGCCTGCGCAATAAGCGCATTTCGCTCAGCAATAGAGAGAGCCGGGTCTTCAACCCCCTCTTCGTGGTGGATCTCTACGCCAACCTCGTATTCGGCAATAGTATCCGTGATGACACCGCCATCTTCTTCAAGCACCGAAACGACCGTAAACTCACTGTTCTTAGGACCGTTTCCGCCAATGACGAATACGCCGGTGCTCAACCAAACGGCAACTATAAGTACCAGAAAGGCGGCAACCCCATAAGATTTTAAAGCCCGCATTGTTTTCCTCGCATAACGTTCCCATGCCCCGCCTCGGGTTTTCGGCTACTCTCTCACCGTTTTTTGCAAAACAAACAATAGATGCTTTACACAAAATGGTTGACAAAGCTCAAGATTGCTCTTTATGCAACTCTTGCAGATAGTGCAACTAAAATGTTTGAGAGGGTTTGTGGCAAATCTTAGAGAGCGCCAAAAAATAGAAACCGCCAACGGCATTCGCCGTGTTGCTGTTGATTTGGTTTTCCAAAATGGCTTGGATAATGTGACTGCCGAAATGATCAGCGAGAAAGTTGGAATAAGTCCACGCACTTTCTTCAATTATTTCTCATACAAAGAGGCGGCACTTCTGCCGCCGAATCTAGAATTTTCGGAAGACGGCGCACAAATTTTTGCTGCTGGAAAAGGGCAATTGCTGGATGACTTGGCGGATCTCATTGTGCCAATGACAAAGTTCTACGCAGAAAACCGCCAAATGCTGAAGAAACTGTTTGAAATCTCGCACTCAAATCCAAAGCTCTCGATGATAAAGGTGAATGCCTTCCATGACTTCGAGCAGATGCTTGAAGGCGTGATTGCGCGTCGGCTTCAGTTGAACGCCTGCAGCGGTAACGCAGGCCTAATGGCTGCGCTAATCACCACATCCCTTCGGGTTGCAATGGAAAACTGGGCCGAGGCAAATTCTGGTTTACCGGACGAGTATATCCGGGAAGCGTTTGTTGAAATGCGAACCACATTTCAGAACTGATTGACACTCTGAGCTGACGCGGGACATTGCCTAAAACCTATTTGAATATTGGGTCGTGGCAATACTTCCGGCCTTTAAAAGCCGAGTGGGCTTATTGTTTTCGTACAGTTTATAATTTCATCCAAACTGGTAAGCCGATTCAATCCCACCCAAAACATGGTCTTCTAAAGTCTTGACACCCCGGTCCGTCCCGGCTGCACCGGCGACCACATGTAGAGGTAACAGATGCTCCTCACGCGGGTGGGCATCCTTGCCACCGGGCGCATCGGCCCAGTTGGCCAATTTTTGGTTGCGTATGTCAGGATTAGGATCGCACACAGCATTGCTAAGCCAATTGTCAAAGTCTTGGCCCTCGATCACACCCGAGCTAGGCCCCCGCATTGCCCGCATCATCTTGCCCATGTTGTGGTAAGTATTGCCGCTTCCGATAATCAACACCTCTTCATCGCGTAGCGGCAGCAATGCTTCACCGATAGCAATATGAGCAGCAGGATCAAGATCAGCTCGCAGCGAAAGCTGCACAATGGGAATATCAGCGTCGGGAAACGCGACCTTGAGTGGAATGAAAACACCGTGATCATACCCACGTTTGCTGTTGGTATTCGCCTCGATACCCACAGCACTCAGCAGACCCAAAACTCGCTCCGACAGATTGGTGTCACCGGGCGCTGGATAGGTTAGCTCATACGTATGCGGCGGAAATCCATGATAGTCGAAATAGAGTGGGGGCGTTGGATTGGTTTGCACCGTCACAACGCGCTCTTCCCAATGGCCAGAAATAATAAGAATTGCCTTTGGTTTTTGCCCGATGGCTTTGGGTATGCCGCGCAAATACTCCGCTTGCCTGTTCCAAGTGTCTGAAGGATTCCACTCCATGAAAAAGCACGGGCCTCCGCCATGCGGGATAAAGATTGTCGGCATTCTTGGCATCAGGTTTTCCTCCCCCGAGGCGTGATCGGTAATTTGCGATAACGCCCCCAAATTACAAACAAGGAAAGGCCCAAAAGTATAACATTTATCGGCCCAACCATCACGATATCACCTTGCGAGATATGAACGGGTATTGCCAGCAATTGGATCACCGCAAACCCTGCTGCCGCCAGTGGCGTCAAATTCGGCTGGATTCGTGTTATTGCTGGCAAGATCATCCCGAGGGCGCCGGCGAGTTCGGCAGCCCCGATGAAACGGACCAACCAAGCAGGAACATGCCCGGGCCATGTCATCATAGCCGCAAGTTCAGGGATTGCCGAAGTGGTTTTCATCACACCAGCCGCTCCAAAAACCAGTGCTAACATAATCTGAGCGGCCCATAATCCAGAGTTCAAGTTCAAGTATTTCATACCTTCGCCCCCGTAAGTTACTTTTCTATACTTGCATATTAATTGTAATAAGCTAAATTTGAAAGAAGGCACGTTGCTGTCTCATAGTTACCTCAAGGTAACCATCATAAGGATATGACAAATGCCTGATGGAAATTACAGATCAGCTAAGAAGATTGTAATATCAGAGGATTGTCCCGTCAGATCCTTGCTTGATCGAATAGCTGACAAGTGGAGCCTGCTCGTCATCATCCGGCTCGCGGAGGCGCAAAATAGTAAGCGCAGGTTTTCCGAACTCAAGCGCGATGTTGAGGGCATCTCTCAGCGCATGCTCACGGCGACCTTGCGCAAATTGGAGCGCGACGGACTCGTTACGCGCGAAATTTTCGCGGAAGTCCCACCTCGGGTCGAGTATCAATTGGCGCCTCTCGGACATAGCTTCCTGGTTCCGGCAAGAGCCTTGATTGATTGGATGGTCGAAAAGTGGCCGGAGATTGAACATATGCGGGAGGCTTACGATGGGATGTCTTCGCACTAAGGTTCCAATTTAGGAAACACCGACTCGATCAAAATACGACCAGCTAGGCCCAAAAGAAAGAGAATGGAAATGACCAGAATAAGCAAAATCGTTAAATCCAGAGTTTTGCAGACAGCTGTTCCACTCCTCGATGAAAAAGGGTATTTTGGAGTTAGGTTAAATGAAATCCTGACGCTGTCCAAAACATCAAAGGCCTCTGCATATCGTCAATTTCCCGGTGGCAAAGAGGAAATTATCCTCTTTGCCATTAAAGACGTTCAATCCAAAATTAGCACCGCGATGAAGGATATATTTGAACGCGAAGATGACATGGTTATTGCGCTTAGAGCTTCCATAGAATTTTTAAAACAGTCGTTGATCGACGGAAGCTTTGCCACAGGTTGCCCAATAGCAACCGTAGGGTTGGAGTTGTCGGGCAGCGACTCCTTGACTTTAGATGCATGCATGAATGCGTTTCAAGAGTGGGAGGACTTGTTGGAATGTTATTTGTCCGACCATGTTCCGCCCGAAGAGTGTAAACCTCTTTCCAGTGCCATTTTTTGCATGTTCCAAGGTGCGCTTGTACTTTCACGTATCACCGGTGACACAGTGCATCTCGACAATGCTGGAAACTACGGTATAAAACTTTTTCTTCTGAATGTGCGTTGAAACAGAAGTTGTAATTACTTGATTGAAATTCGCATTTTGCAACCAGCGTAATAACTGTCAGCTCCAAGGCTCTTATTGAAGATGGGTAGTTTTTGACAAGAAACCGCAACAATGGTCTATTTGTTTCCCTAGTGTAAGAATGGAGGCTGTATGGGCCTTTCCTACTTCGAAGCCACCATGACAACAAATTCAGCAACCACCACTATTCACAGTTTCAGGTAGTTTCCCCCGTTTGCCTCCAAATTGGATTTGTGTTACGGTAAAACCCAAATTTGGAGACAGGTTCTGAAACAGAAAAAGAAATATCCTAAAACCGCAATAGTCATTGGTTTGGTTGCTTTTGTCCTGTTTCTCGCAGGCTTTGGAAACTTCGTGTTCTTTTTTCCTGCCGGTTTTCTTGGCCTGATTGCTCTGATTTTTGCTCTTGGACCTGATACTGATTATAAGCCTAGTCCATTAGTAGTGCACCGGGTGTTTTCTGAGTCAGGCTATCGTGATTCAAACTCTGCAAACTGCCTCTACGGGAAACACTAACTTCTCCCGCGATCAATTGCCGCCTTAAAGTTCGGGGCTAGTGTGGCAGATGTTGTGTCTGGACCCCACGAAGCTTGCGATCCATCGCCCATATGCACATAGCTGCCGTAATGGCCGATCCCGCTGAACTTGCCCGCACCCAATTCAAAAAACTGCTCATACGCTTGTGGGTCTGATGTAGGCGTTATGATTTCGCCATTGCGTGTCAGGGCAAAATCAGCCGTATTTGAGTGGCCGGTTTCATCTACATCATGGCGATGCGAGCCTGTCCACTCGATCCCGCGTGTATCCTCATGGTGGTGAGGTGTCTGCCCTGCCGAATTAATATGCACACCATATTCCGGTCCCATTTGCGAGACAACGCTTGATAGGTTTGCTCTATATTCATCTGAGAGCGGCATATCTCTAATACCAATGCCATCATAGTTGATGTTATTAAGCCCAGAGACATATTGGCCGCTATTTGCGGCGGGTGCAGCTTGCATCGGAGGCGTGTATTGCGTCGACCCCCCTGTTGGGTCTTCGAGCCTGTTCGAAAATACCAGATCGGCAATACGTGCGGCATTTTGATATTCCGTAGAGTTTTGATCGTAATTGCTTGCCGTGACATTGCCCGAGGCATCGGGTTTCCATGCGCCAAACTGGTTTCGATCAAGCGCGACTTCCGCCGGATCGTCACCCCAGCCCGGCGCTTCGGCGCGGTTCTTAATGGCTAGCGCTGCCATCCCCATAGCCTCATAATCCTCGCCGCCACCAGATTCCGCCAGAATGGTTCGTGCAACCACATCGCGCTCATAAGCTGACAAGCTGCTTTCTTCACCGTAAGCTGAGCCACCTAATGCCGCATTGAAAGCGCCCCATGCCGCGCCCACAGGTGTTTGGGAAAATGTCATACCCTGAGTGTTTTCGCTTGTATTATTGGCTCCATTTCCGCCGCCTATCATTTCGCCCACGCTTTCAACGACACCTTCGGCTCGATTCATAATAGCGGGTCCAACCTCACCATTGGCTTGCTCATGCCCGTGAGTAATGGTTTCCTCGATATTGGCTTGAGCACCAGACGCACCCACTAATGTATTGAATTGCTCATTATTCATACCGTTAGCGTTCATTGTGTTAGCGGTATTGGCCGCAAGATCGTTGTAATTACTGCCCTCGGGTTGGACGACCGTGTTGCTATTTGGATCAACCGGCGTGTGAACCATCGGGGGTGTTTCCGGTAAGTTCGGTGCCATTGGTGCTGTATAATTGGCTTGACCCAATCCAAGCTCACTTAGAATGCCCGGAAGGATCTGATCGACCACTTCCTGTTGCCGCATTACACCAGCCGTTGTTTTTGGATTCACCAATGCCGAGATTTGATCATCATTATAGCCTTGCTGTCCAAGCTCCGTAATTACTGCATCGGTCAGTCGCGCATTATAGCTCATATCTTGTGATTGCAGATAGGAATTGGCGTGTTCCAGACTTTCCGCTTGCTCAAAGGCCGCCGAGTAGCGTTGTGCGGTTTGTTGCACTTCATCAAAGTTTGAGCGCACAGAATTAGAAGCGGTTCCGCCCTCACTTGCGTTTGCGCCAATTTGCGCGCGCTCCGCATAGCTTGCCAGAATACCAAGGGTTTCAGAGTAATTTTGTTCACGAGAAGCATTCGCCGCCGCTTCAAAGCCTTCGCGCGAATGGGCATTTAGAGAGCCGTTTGCCTGCATTTGAGCGCCGATCTGTGCAATAGCATTAACGCCAAGACCGGCGTGACCAGCCAACATGGCCTGCATACCCACATCGGTTGTAAGGCCATGAGACTCCGAAAATCTTTCAACTTCCTGCCATGCGTTCGAAACCGTATTTCGATCTTCTTCACTATACGAAGTGCTATTTTCCCAACCAGCCGAGCGGTTGTTGCTGATCGACATGCCATAGTCTGATAGTTGGCTAGCAGTATTGGAGATAGAATTGCTCATATCTTGCGATTGTGTTTCAACCGCGCGTACTGCGTCAGAAGCTCTTTCCGAAACTTCTTCGCGCACGCTTTGACCCACTTGGGCTGTCATGCCGACATTGGATTGCGCAGATCCCGTTGAATAAGTATTGGACCCATCGGCATTCTGTGTTGTCATACCGCCATCAGCCAGTGCCCGCGTTGAGCGACCTGCATCCATCATTGAAGACGTGTTCCATTTGTTCGCATTCATATTGTTCATTGAGGTATTGCCCAATGACATTGAACCCGTTGCCGCTTCGCGTCCGGTATCAATCGCTGCGCCTTGCGATACATTCAGCATCGAGGTCGCAAGCCCTGCCATCTTGGTTGCGCCAAACATAATCGCAAACGAGAGAAACGGCACAGACATCATCAAATACCCAGCAACCAGCCCCACATCTTGTTCAACGGATTGAATACCAAAGTGATTGGCCCAATTCAGAACGTCCGTAGCAGATGCCCCGGATAGTGTAGTTGTGTGTTCCCGATACCAACCCGTTGAGGATTTAAGCAGCGTTGTGTGCAAAATTGCGCTTAGCGGCTCCCAAGCCGCCAGCCACACGAATCCGCCAAAATACCCCTTGGCGACAGCCGGAGCCATTGGCGTCATCATCAGCAAAAGCGCAATTGGAAATGCCCCATAATACAAGGTTTCAAATGCGATCTTAATCAGGGGAACCCATTTGGAAGCATTGGCCCCGATAACTTGATAGCTTGATCTTGTCTGGTTTTCCGCGCGCGCGGTTTGGTAAAGCTCCATTGCGGCCGAGTTGCCCGAATTGGCAATTAACCGACCTGCCGCATCATCGAGCGCCAGCACCAACATGGATTGCTTGAGGTAAGACGTGGCATCATAGCTCGCCATGCCCATCATATTTTGGAAGTCCTCTAAGGTTTCGGTCAGCGCGCCGGTCTCGACAATCCCTGCCCCGTTTCCAGATCGAGGTGAGCGCGCATTGGCGCGAACCTGCAATATTTTAATGACTTCGTCATTCAGCGAAGCTTCAAGCGCGGACCAGCCACCAGTACAGGTTTGAGTTGATTCCGTGGCTTCATCATAATAGGCCAGTGCGCCAGGTGCGTTCGCCCCAATATAGGCCGCAAGATCGCCTTCGCGTGTTAGTTCATCGAGATTAACCAAGCCGATATTCGTGCCGTCAACCATACAGTTTTCCATGAAGTTAACGAGATTGGCTTGAATGCTTGGCGTAACCGCTCGCCAACGCGCGGCTTGCGCCATCAGACTAGCCCCAAACAGCATTCCATGTTCCTGATAAACAAGATTGTCAGGTGTAGAGAGCAGCGTTTCCATGCGGCGGGTGATTTCATATGAGGTTTTACTGGTAATGCTCGCGACAAAGGCCACGGAAAGCGGGACGTTATCGACTGCGCCATAAATTTCCAAAGGGTGCGTGCTATCCATAATAATAACACGGGCTTTGGGGCCAACGCCTAAACCACCAACAACAGCGACCGTGATCAAATAGGGTAGAAAGCCTTCCAGACTGCCCGACATTAATACCTTTATCGCGATATAAAACACGCCGATAACAATGCCGATCGTCAGCATGTCATAGAACATGCTGCCGCTGGAAAACACCGCTAGGAAGTTGAAAATATCATAGAGGTAGTAACCGCCCCCTGTGGTGTAAACCTCATATTCTCCCATTATTGGCTCCCCAGCATGGCGGCAAAGCGCGACGAGGAATAGGCGGCCAATTCTTCTTTAGCCAGCGATAGCCGTTCAAGCGTCCGCATTGCGGCTGAATAGCGTTCCGCCGCTAGCTGGCGCAGCGTACCAAAGCTATCTTGGGTTTGCTGAATGCTGTCTTGAAACTCTAGGGTTAAATGGCCAAAGGTCGAAACTCGACCAGCGGAGGCTTGCATTTCTTGTAGTGCCTGATCGATATAGATCATGGCCAAATCAACAGCGACCACTTCCGACATTGCGCGAATTTCGCTTTCCACAAAGACGTGCTGGTAGGACATACCCGTCACAAGCATATCCAGAACTGGCACAGAGGTCATGCCAAGCAAGGCAACCGCTTCATCGGAAAGGGTGCTATCCCCATCGCGGATTGCATCGCGCATACCGAGAATTGTATCGCGGGTTCTAATAAGAAGCGCATCATTGGCGTTTATGGTCACGTCTTGCATTACCGGATTTAAACAATCAGTTGAATCCACACAACGTAGGATTTTGACCGTTCCCCCTTCAACAAGGGCCAACACCATTTCCATACTGGCGGCTTTTGGACCTATCGGGCGGTGTTGTGGCCCTTCACTATCATCTGCCGCTGCCGTTGTGATGATTGTTCCGGTCAAGGTCATAAAAAATTCAGCCAAGTTGCTATCTGAGCTTAGGAAGGCGTTTTTCTTAATCGCTTGCCATGCGTAATTCACATCGACAGGCACTTGGTCTCGCATTTCATCATTGGCCTGATCTATTGTGTCGCCTTGCTGGCCACCACTTGAGCAGCCATGCCGTGAGGCCACACGGTCTGCGAACAAGCCTTGATAACCGCCAATTGTCGAGCATATATGCTGGCTGGCCCCGTCCATTTTGGGCCAAAGCGAGCTAACAAGTAATTGTCCTGCTTCACAGGAATTGATGTTCATAGAGTTGACCTGTTGCACGAGGTCGCGCAGCTTCGCCACGGTTTCTTGAACTGCTGGTGACATGCTTTCCAAAGCCAATTCAAACGCGAAACCTGCCGCGTTTTGCATAATTGCTTCCATCAAGGCGATCAGCTCTTCTTTGGAAATAAAGCTGAAGGCTCCACCAAAAATATCAATGCCGCCGCAACCGGCACGCACAGAAGGAAGCTGAATATTCACAAGACTGGTGTTGCGCGTTCTTGTGCGTACCGACACCGAACCCAAAGTGGCAAAACCGGCCCTTTGCCCCTGATAACTCATCGGCGCGTTCACATTGATGCCGCCACCGGAGTTTTCCCAAAAGTTGCGAAGATCCGCGCCCACGTCAGCCGAAACCGTTGTTGGAACGGAGCTTGAAGCGATAAAAAATCCGGTAAATACTTTTCTTAAAATCTTCATGGCTTAGTACCTTTCTCCAATGGGAATTTCTGTGATAACAAAGACGCGCTCTAGGATTTCGTCTGCGGTAATGAGGCCCGAGCCAATCACGGCAACGCCACCCGTTTCGGGATCGGCCAAGGCAAGGGTTGGGGCTGGATAATCCTCAAGGCCAAGCTCTTGCAGCCGGCCATTATCAACAAATGCGTTTGGGAAACTGGCATTACCGCCCCCGTCCATCGAGACTGCCAAGATATTGACGCCGTAGCGGTCTTCCAGTTGGGTCAGGATTTCGCCTTGAACGCGGCAGATGCCGCAATTCTGGTCGCTCTCAAACATGAAGAGAATGCCAGCCTCATTTGCGACCCGCTGGAATGTAGCCTCACGCGCCGCTAGCATTTGATCTTGATAAACGCCAATACCCGCTTCCGCGAGCGGGCTATCCACATTGGCATTTAGATGCGGAGTTTCAAATAAGATCCGCTGCCACTGGTCCGTAAATGCCCCGGCTTTGTCGCCAATCAGTTTATTGATTTCCATATAGGCCAGTACGTTTTCCCGCGTAGGATTTAGAACGGCACGATGCTTGGTTTCGTCAATGAGGGCGCGAAACTCCATCATCTGCTCGGTCGCGGTCATAGGTTCTACTTCTTCGGGGGTGGGCGCCGGAGCTGGCGCAACAACTTCCTCAACAGGTTCTTCGATTTCTGGCTCGGGAGGCCGACAATAAAATGACCAGCCGCTTGTTGTGCGACTTTCGCACATATCCAAGCGAAAAGGCTCTGATTGAGCGAAGGCAATATCGGCTGATATGAGAGTGAGAAGTGACGCGAATGCGATGTGCTTTTTCATCTTCTCTATCTCGCTTCTGCTTGGTTAATCATGCTGGCAACAGCGCGCATGTACCATTTGGGATTTCTAAATCCGTCAACACGGCCAACAACCGCGTTTTGCGCGGAGGCATAAACCATCGTGACCGGAAACGTCGTAATATCGCTTGTAAGCGGATTATCCAGACTAGAAACTACATCTGAGAAAGGCGGGATTGGTCGGCTGTCATGTGAAGCTACCAAAACCGGAAACTGGCCTTGCTCGGAAAGCAGCGCCAAAATTGGCGCGGCTTGTTTGCAAACTGAACACCAGCTTGCACCGACCAGAATAACACCAGCATTTTCAATCGCTAAAGCGGGCATCGGCAAGAGCATTGCTGCCCCGCCAACTAGAACTTCGCGTCTATTCAAGTGTGTCTTGGACTTGGCCATTATATAACCCCATTTCTGTTTCTAAAAACTCGATCACAAGGTCTTGCACTGGTTCGTCAGCTTGATCGAGCATGTCTCCAAAAACCTCGCCCAGTTCCATTGTTGTTGGGTCCACATCCGCCAATTGAGCTATGGTCAGTGGTGGGCATTCGGGGGTTTGTAGCCATTGGAATTGCGCCCCTGTTTGCAGATCCACTTGCTCCTGAAACACCCGCCCCAATTTGCTTTTGTAAGTGCAATAATCATAGGACCAACTCAGACAGATACCCAAAAAGCGAGAGGTGCAGCGCGTTCCCAAATGATGAGCCGCACCCGCGTCAATTCTGGCTTTTAGGTCGAGCGGTTCTTGCCCGCAATAAGAGGCTCCGGGGTTTCGGCAACAGTTCGCAATGGCGTCAGCAAAACAAGCCATGCTTTCGCCAGCAAAGACTTCTGGCTCAGACGCGCCACCTTCAAGAAATCCTGTATCGCAATCGCTAACGGTCACGTCGCCTTCAACAATATCTGGATTGACCGTTTGTGTTGTCGTCGTGTCCGAGCCATCGCTGTCCGATGTTGTTGTAACGATTGTTTTCACCCCATCCTTGATGGTGGTTGTTACGGTTGTGCCATCCGCATAAACATCGGTTGTTGTGATTGAACCATCCTCATTCGTAACTGTTTCCGTACTTATAAGTCTTTGTTCGCCAAGATCGCCGCCGGGACCGGAACCCTCTTCTTCTGCAACACTATCCGTTCCACACTGGTTGGTTTTGGCTGCATCATCCAGAAATGTCAGCCATGCCGCGGCTACGGGATAATCCGTCGATATTTCAGGCTCGATGTTGAGGCAGTTTTCGCCGACACAGGTGTTTATCGCCTCGCAGCTTGCCTCAAACTCAGTGTTGCTTTCACAGTTATAGGTCCGCTCAATGTATTCGCATGACCCGTCTGCGGCATAATCAAGGCAGGTTTCCTCGCCTGTTGCTTGACAAAAAGGAGCATCGTCAAACGGCTGGCAATCATCCTCAAAGAGATTATTGGTACAATCATATTGGCGTTCTTGCGCCCACCAAGCGCGGGTAATGTCTTGTCCGTTTATGTTGCGTGTGGCAAAGCCTTCTGTCACCACTGTATCGAGTAAGGCGCAATTGGCATCCACCCCCTGAGCCGAGCAATTATCAACGATGTTTTCTTCTAAGTTTTGATAGGTCCGATCATCCAGCCGCGCTGACGGTGCAATAGTTGGTCCGTTCCAGCACCTGTAGGTGCGCTCATTGGTGTCGCAAACGCCTGCGACCGAGCGCAAGCAGGTCTCGCTCACCAACTCACATTGACCATCAATAAGCGGGCTGGTTGTCACGGTGATAGGTTGAAGCGTAGTGCATTCATTGAGAGGCGCATCGCGCGTGCAGCTTTCAGTCCGCTCGACTTTGACGCAGACGTTTTGAAGCTCGATACCCTCTATGGTCAGAGTTTGGGTTTCCAAGCACCTTTGGTTTTCCGCGATACAGCTATCCGCTAAGGCGCTTTGTCCGCTTAAAGTGACTAAAATCACGAGAAGGCCGAGCGTTCTTTTTAACATGTTGACCCGTTAGCTGCCGTGAATGCCGAGCAGCAAGAACCACCCACATTGAGCAAAGCGTTTAGCCCCGTTTCGCTATTATTGCCGGTTAGAATGTCGATCCGTACCTGATTGCTCACAGCCCCGGTTGACACCGTTATGGGCGTTTGATTGAGGTCCGTGTTTAGACCCAAAACCGGTTGAATTAGGTAGGACGCTATATCTTCGTTTGGGTTTGACGTTCTAAAAGTGGTGGTACAATCTTCAATCCATGTGCTGCCCGCATAAACGGCAGGAATGGCGCAGTCTTTTCCACAATCGCGATTTGCAACTGTTAGGTTTCCGGTATCGGTAGTGCCATAGGTCCAGACATTCACCCCATTAATCCGAATTTGTGCCACGCCATTAAATTCGATCTGGCCCAGCTCAAGCTGACTAAAATTCACATAGTCCGCAGCTTCCAAATAGATCGTGCGGGTTTTTAAACTACAAAATCCATCATCTGATGGACCATAATTTGGCCCCGCCTGATCGCCAGCCACGTTCCAAATAGGTGTGGGCGATATATTTATCGCTTGCGTGAGGCAGCTTGCGCCTGTTTCTCCTGTGCAGGACCACGTAAGATCCGTTTCACATTGCTTGCGAAACAATACTTCTTCTACATCACAGGCCCATGTGTCTTCCCGATCCAAGGTGATTTCGCGGGTTTCAGAACAGCTTTCATACTGCCGAGACAGAATAGCACGACACATCTTTAAACCTGCAAAACTATCCCCCTGAAATATCGCATCACAAGTGCCACCATCAGCGCTAAACATACCGCCAAGCACCGTCTCGGACTGATCTATGGCAGAATCCGCGAGACTGAGCGCATTGGGATCAATCGTGATTTCCGGACGGTTTAATGCGCTACCGACCGTGGAGGAAAACGCACGGCTATCCACACCTTGGCCAGTTTGAATAGCTAGTTGGGCATCCTCAAATTGCTCAACTGTCAATTCACTCTCGATAGGAGTTGCCGTTTCAAAAGGGACAACCGTACCTTCCATATTGTCTTGGGTAATGACTTCCGTAATACCCACAACACCTGTAAGCGCAGTTTCCGCGCGGGTCTGCTCGTTCTGAGCAAGCGCCGTGCTGGTCAGTAATAACCCCGCAAGGCAAATGAGCGCGGTGTTCTTCATCATGGCCGTGCCGCCATTGTCGCCAGAGTAGCCTTGGCAGTGTCCATCGCATCACCCTGCCCCCGCACAATGATTTCTAAAGCATCGCGCAACGGGATATTCCCAGCCACGCGATCATGCACTGGTACAAGATCGGCTTCGCAGCCGGAGGTTTCACAAACGTCTATGAGGTCTCTCGTGACAATGAGCTGAGGCACAGCCTCAATTTGAAACCGCGTAAAGATCGTTGGATCAATGCCAAAGCCAACCAGATCAGCATCATCGCCAAACGCTGCTTGCAAAGCATTTTGGGTATCAAAGACCGAATTGTTTACAAAGCCGCGAAAGATTACCGGAATATCGGCGGCAATGGCTTCTTGCATCATGGCTTGCAGAATTTCCGGTGGCATTGAAAAACTAGCTAATAGGAAAACCTGCTTGTTGCCATACCTCGGGGCGGTGCCCGCCTGGCTTTCTTGCCCTTCGCTATCAATGCCGAGGAGAGCCCGAACCCGTGGATTTGCTAAAGCACGATCCCGCAGGTCTGTTATATCAGGCGTTACCCCAAAATCATCCGCGTCTTGTATTTCGAGGTTTTCTTTCCAAGCCTCTCCGAGCCGCCGCGCGTCATCCAGTATTTGCGCTATTGAAGGCTCAATAAAACCTTGCGCATCGGGGGCGAACTCGACCAGCGGTTCATCATACCCTTCCGTGACGGTTTCTTGCGCCCAAACAGGCGCAAGTGATACTGCCAGTGCAGTTGTTGTGGCCAAAGCCCTGTATTTTAGAGTGCGCAACAATTTCTTTTCCTCCACATAAGCCATCCAAAGCTTTCACCTTTGAATGGAAATTCTCGAAACGTATCAATGAACTGCGTGCTGGACCCGATGGGGGAACAGGCAAAGCGCCCGCGTACCGCTGGGCGTGGCCGTGTAGTTTGTTGCCTGTATTGGCTTTTGGGAATAACCGGCGCGATCCGGGGCTGGCAGCGCGTTGGCACAGAGGCCGTTTGCCGCGCCAGCAGTAACCGGTGCATCCGGGCTGTGAGCCTTGTCGCAACCGATTGGCTGGCCATAACGCCGCCATAACTGGCGTTCACTTCACCCGCGATAGGATAGACGCCGCCCTGACAGCCATCGCACCAAAACAGCACGTCCATACTGAGATTGCCCGATGATGCGACCACACATTCAGCGGCACAGGCCGCTTGTGCAATCGGATTGGCAAAAAGAATGGCTTCGGGATTAAGCAGGTTGTTCAGCTCTACATTGTTCCAAAGCGGATCAATCTCGCTGATATAGGCCACATCGAAAACAGTTGTTTCCAGACATAGACCGTCGATGATCGTACCGAGCCAGCTAATCAACGGATAATAGTAGTAGTGAGCTTGCCAGCTTGAACCTGTTTCCCCGCCATTTTCTGCCGTGGCTGTGCTAGTGCCAGCGGCCAGCAGTCCAAAGTTCATATCGAGACCCATATTGACAAAACAGCCAGCTTCATTGGCAACATCAACGAGCCTTGCGGGTTCCCATAACCCGATAGAAAGTCCGATGCGGGGCAATAGTCCTTCCCAGCAAGCGCAAAGTGGAAAAGCTTGATTGCGCGTATCGGGACGATTGGTAAACAGGCTAATACCCCCAACAGAAATAGGAAAAATACAATCCCAGCAAATTTCCGTAATCGGGTTTAAGAACCGCGCGTTGCATTTTGCTTGAGCAGTTTGTCCGGTATTCACGACGAGAAAAAGACCAAGCGCCAGCGCCATAATGATGCGCTTCATTGGCTTACCTCTCCCTCGTTTTCAGTGGTCACCCTTGGCCCTACAGGGGTTTCGCGCACGATCATTGTGCGGTCTCCGCGAAACACTTCGCTGGGTAAGCGGCTGATCTGGAATTTTTCAACCATCTGTCCGTCTTGATCGAAATAAAAACGACGACCATGTTCGCGCATGAGCTCAAGTGGTGCGCCATTGACCAACACCAAAAGCGTGTCGATTTCATTGCCCTGAGAGAGCGCAAAGGCCACCTGATCTGGGTTATCGCCATCAAAGATCACAATGCGCTGGCTAAAATGCGTATAATCCAGCGGATTAACCACCGTACCAGCGCGGGCAAATACGCGCCCTTGATGATCCATAAGGTCTTGGGTGAGCGTCACGCTCATATCGACCTCAAATTCATGTGCGATTTCGGCATTTTGCAGGCCAAGAACAGGTCGCGGACGATTTACATAAGCGCGCGTGGTGTCCTGCATTTCTTGCTGCATTTCCAAAAGCTCGCCGGAGTCTTCCATTTCTCCGAGACGCGCTTTGATCGTGTCCAATATCGAAGGCTCGATGATTTCCCAAAGCGGGCCTTGGCTGCCAAAATCTACGGCAACCGAACTGGTGGCAAACGTCATTGAACCCAGAGCAATTGCGGCGAATTTTATTGCGCTTATTCGAACCATGCTTGAATCTCCTTCCAATGCGGAAACGGAATGGGAAAACCAACCGCTTCTATTTTCTCATGAGGTATCGCGCCGATCAGGGCATAACGGCTATCAAGTGAATCCGGTGCATCACCGAAAACGAGATATTGTCCTGCCTCTAGGGTCATGGGAGAAATAGGCTCAATGCCTTTTTCCACGAGGCTTTCTTGCAGTGTGCGGCAATCCTCTTTGACGCAAACCTGATAGCCCGAAACCTGCACTGTATCACCCGGCACACCTACAACCCGTTTCACAAAGGAGTAGGCTTGGAAGCGCTCACCAACAACTTCGGGCGCTTCAAAAGCAACATAGCTGCCCGATGTTATTATCAGCGGCCATCGGACCATGAAATAAGCATTATGGGGCAAAGACGTTGTGCCGTTCAGCACCACACTCCCAAAAGCCAAGCCATAAAGCGTGCCGAAAAACACAGGCGCAAATAGGCCAATTAACACTTTGTTTCGGACCTTGTTGGGTTTCCCGCTTTTGAGGTCGATTGCCGCTATATCACTCATTGTAGAGCTGGCCCGCGCGAAGCGTCCCAACGTGCAATAACATGACGCGCAAATTCCTCAGAAATGTCATGGCCACCCGCCAGAATATGATTGGCGTTAATGATTGCGCGGCCAGTGCTAAGATAAATCTCGTCAGCTTGCGCAATAACCAAACGGTCAAAGTCCCGAATAGCTTGTTTCATTTCATCTTCGTTAAGGTCAACGCCGCGCGTCTCAACAAAAATCCGAACAACGACCTTGGCATCGACAATCAACGCGCCAATAACTTCTGGCTCCATCAAGCCGAGGTACTTCAATGTTCCAAACTGAACTGTGAGGATAACCAAAAGAGCAGCAATACCGCCGACGATCCACAAAACAACCTTCACGAGACTTCTCCTTTTGCCACCATATCTTTCAGGGCATCCACGGTGGTCATGCCTTGAGCTTTGCGTTGATTGAGTTTTTCAACGGTTGAGCCTTTGCTTGAGAACACCGCCAGCGAAAAAGGATCGAGCAGGAGCCGTCCAAAGAACCAGCCGCCTGGACCCTTAATAGCCATTTCCGAGAACTGGCCTTTAACGGAAGTCAGGCTTTTAAGCCGCGCCCCGAACCCTTCGGGGATCGAGAGTCGAGCATTGCGCTCTAAACGATCAATGGTTTCTGGTTTTTGCGCCATAAAGACGGTCCAGTCCGAGTTTTGCAGACAAACCTCAGCAGCCGGATTGGCAAAATAATCGTCAATGCTTTGGGTTCCGGTGATCAAAGCGCCCGTGTATTTCCGCGCGCGGCGCACAACGCCTTCAATGAATTTGGCTGTGCCTTCGCCTTTAAGCAAATCCCAAGCTTCATCAATAAGAATGGCCACTGGAACAGAGCGGTCGGTTTTATACATGAGTTCCGTGCCGAGAAACATGATGATCTGCAAAACCGTTTGCTCTAACTCTGGCTGGGTTTTTAGATCCGACAGCTCCACCACCGTAAAAGCTGAATCCACATTGACCGTGGCTTCGCCTTCAAAATAGCTGCCATACTTCTCATTGCGGGTGAATTTTAGGAGCTTATCGCACACGTCTTTCAAGCGATCTTCTTTGGCGGACCGCTCTTTGAGCCTTATATAAACATCGGTGATTTCGCCAAGCGGACCTTTTTCTTTCCAAACCTCGGAAATGGTCGAAGTGATTGCTTCCTCCTCAATGCCACTCACACGACCTTCGCGCTGTACGCCAAGGCTGGCCATTGATCCCACGACACGGCTGATAAGCTCTATCGCTTCCGCCGCATATTCTGGGCTATCCATCTTATCGGCCTGCAGCATCGAGAACGGGTTCAATTGGATTTCCTGTGACCCGTCGAAAACTATGTGGCGACCCCCCAAAATCTCGCAGGAGGTCTTGAAGGAATAGCCATCGTCGATAATCAATGCGCGGCCACCATTGGAATAGATCGAGGTGATAAGCTCCTGCATAAATACCGACTTACCCGCACCGGATTTCCCAACCACTGCAATATTATAGTTGCCTTCCGAGACATAGTTGGACCAGCTTAACACCTGCCCTTGGCGACCCAGCAAGAGCATACCTTGCCCCTCGCTATTACCGCGCCATTCACCGTGTAATGGGGCGAGTGCGGAAACCGCTTTAGCTTTTAAGAGCCGCATCCGCTGCAACTTACCAAACTCTTTCATCGTGGCCGATGTTCCGCCCAAAGGCAGCGCATTAATAAGCATTGGGAGCTGAAGGTATTGTTCTTGTCGAAGGGCAAAGCCAACGCGGCGATAGATCTTCGCTATCTCTGAACCAGCCATGCGGGCTTCATCACGGCCACCTTGCGCATAGGACATAACGCTGAACACAGTTTGAAACATGCGCTCGCCTTTTTCCAACTCGTCACCAAGACGTTGATGTTCTTCTTGTTTAGTACCAAAATCCGTGACGAATTTCGCAAAACCTGTCTTTTTGCTATGCTCCATCTTGGCGATTTTGGTGATTATATCACCACTAGCTTTTTGCCCCGAAATTGCATAGCAGGTCAGGCTTGTTAAAACTGGCCCATGAGGACGATCCGCTATTTTGTCAGGATCACCCATGAGCATAACGCCGAGCATGTCATTCCATTCCTCTGGAAACCTTGCCACACTTGCAGCCGTCATGGAGACTTTGGGGTCGCCCCCAAACTCTAGGTTTCTGGGGCCAACTTTGATGGTTGTCCCAGGTATTTGCGCGTTAATAGGAATGTCGGTCGTATAATTACTATGGCCTTGATCTTCACCAAACTTTTCCGCGTGCAAAATCTCTTCTAGTAACGCGATCAAACCAGCGGGCTTTAGTCCGGGGCTTTTGCTTTGGTTAAATGCCCCCATTACCGCACGACGATATTCCTTGAGGGTTGCGATTTGACTTAGGCTGGTATCGCCCTCGATCCATCCGCTAATAAAGGTCCGACGATTGGACGGAATGGCCTTAATGTCAAACTCAGTACCAAAACGCATTTTTCCCATATGTTCTAAGCGACCAGCGGCAACGGCTTCGCCTATTTCACCGCCAGCAACACGTGCGCGCGCCCAGCCCATAAGCTCTTTGTCTACGCGAGGGGATGCCCAGCTAATGACTTGAAATCCCGCCGATGGCGGGACGCTCGAAAGTAATGCTGAATGCAAATTTCCAACCGCTTCTTCTGTTGCCACCAGCGGATCAATCTCGACAATGAATCCGGTTGATTTGTCATTATAGAAAAGCTGTTCTTCGGGATCATAAACGCGATACGGAAGCAGGTCTGCCACCGCTGCTTGATCCATCATCATATCTTCGGTCTCGGAAAAACCGGCATCACCAAACACTGAACCTATAAAGTCTTGAAGCGCGCCCATTAGCGCTGCGCCCAATGCGCGCCTTGAATTACGAAATGCACATACTGGCTTTCATGTAAAAGCGCATCTTCATCCAAATAAGGTGCGATCCAAACGCGACCTATGCGTTCTGGCACACGGTAGCGACCTGTCTCATACGCAAAGCCGCCATCGGGCATACCTGCATATACGTCTAGCGGCTTGCCCGCCAATAATGGCTCCTGTGTAATCGTGGAACTGAGCGTATCGACAGGATGTTCGGTAATGGGTGAGGCGGTTCCCCTGCCCTGCCCGTCCGCTTGTGAGATTGTGCTACAAGGAGAACCCAACTGTGCTTCGCAAAGAAAGTCGCGTTCGGTATTTGAACCACCAAGACAGCCCGACACGCTCAGGAGTGCGGGTATAAGTAATAGCTTTTTCATCTTAGAGAAATTCCTTCCATAAACACCAATTCGACGGATGAACCGCCATTGAGGCTAATCACTGGCTGATATTGTTCAGCGCGTTTGATGTAATAATCTGAGAGCGTAGTGGCAGCACTTTGAATGCCGCCGATCCCAGCCGCAGCAGCCGCGTTGCTGGCGAGTGCGCCAATGTCGTCGGCACTTTCCACATCGCCACCTGCACCACTGGCAGCATTGGCGATCCCGCCTAATACGCCCGCAATAGCAGCGTTTGTCACCAAATTGCCCTCACGACTAATCACTTGGCCTCGAACACCAGCTTTGCCAGCGCCAACCATATAGCCAGAAATGGCTTGTTCAATAATCTCGCCATTGCGTTTAAGACAGGACATTGAAAGTAGACGAACGCGGACACGTTCAGAACTTAAATCACCAATGGCTGAACCTTGCACAGTGCAGCCTTCAATGTTGATTTTCGCTCCATCACGACCACCACGCGCGGCCGTAACCGCAGGACCGGTTATGCGAAATAGAACAGGAACAGGGCTTTCTCGATCTGCGACATTTGTTGCCGCGTCAGCGCCCGAAAGCACGACTGCGGGAGCATAAGATCCCGCTGGCACATAATTGCGCAAAGTGTTCCGTTCTTCTGTCTCTTCTTCTTGCTCCGGTGTGGAAAGTGCAAAGGTCTGCCCAAAGCTTGGCGCAATGACCGTACCGTTTTCGTCAACGATAACTTGGGCTGCACCTCTTGGTGCTTCGCTCGGAGTATTGCCACCAGTACGGCGATTAATGAACTCGTTTCCGGTTGCCGAATAGTCTGGGTTAAAGCTGGCGGGTGTTACGGTATTTTGCGGAACCGTTTGAGCAGGTGCGGCATCAGCTCGTGCTTCCAATTCTGCCAGCTTTTGTGCCTGTTGCAACAATACCTGATCATAGCCCTCACTTAGTTGCGCTATTTGCCGAGCGGAATCTGCGCGTTCAGCCAGAATGCTTTCCTGCAAGCTTTCAATATGTTGGTTGAGTTGTTCAATCTCACCACGGCTTTGCGTGATCCATGACATTTCCGGCGCAGCGGATGATGTGCGATCCGCCACAATACTTACGTCCACACCTTGATTGTCCGCCCCAAACGGGGTTGCAGTGGGATTTTTTGGACCAAGAACCACAAAGATCAAAATAGCCAAACCACCGATAACGGCAACGCCGAAACCAAGGGCAATAAATTGCTGTTTCTGTCTGTTTACGCTGGCCATTATTCAGCCTCCATAAGTGGGGCTGAATCTTGCTCTGGAATAGGAGAGTAGGAGGCTGACGATCCAAATAAAGATGAATATGCAAAACCAATAATAATCAATATTGAGGCGATCAAAATAATATTGGTCGCCATGGCTTCTATTCTTAAGTCTAGGATCTTTTTGTTTGGCTTTTCCATAGCTTACTCTCCCCTTACAACGACAAGCCAAGTGCGCTCATTCGGCCCAAGCTGAGTGTTTGCGATCCAGACAGCGAGAACACCGGGCCTATAAAAATCTTGCTCTCTGACCAAGCGGCCATCTGTGCCAGCGACCGCGATCATCACGTCCGCTTTCCAGCCTTCACCTGTCACTGTTTTGATGCGCCGACCATCGCGACCACTTGGTACATCGCGACCCAATACGTTTTGCTGCGCGACTTCGCGCACAATATCGGTCATGGCCGTTGCCACATTGTCGGAAAATCCAACTTCTGCGCCAAAATCACCTTCATCGTTTGAGCTGACTTCTTCTTCCAATCCGTTAATGCGGATTAGGATAGGCTGAACATTTTTATCTACGGGCAGCAGCGTGTAACCAATGGTAATGCCGCTCTCGGTTACGAAATATCCTGTCTCGCTTTCGGCTTCTCTACCGACGAAGCGCATGAATACATCTCCCGTGGCTTCATCATTGGTCATTTCAAAATCAGTCTCGCCATGCACCACACGACGAATGCGATCATTGGTAAAACTCACGCGGGTAATGCCAATGGTTGATACGTCAAATATGACCTCACCATTGGCGACAACAGCAAAGTTCTGCCCTGCCCCGTGGGAAGGTGCAGCGCTGAATGTAGCGGCAAATATAGCTATTACTTTTAGTAGGGTTCTCATTCTTCAACCTCCAAGCGGCTAATGCGGGAAAGGCGAACGGAACCGGCCTCTGTGACGAAATTTAACATCATCCGGCGCGGTTCAATGTTGACCAAAACGGTGTTAAGGAAGGTCTGCAACTGGCCTTCAATGACGACTGTTAGCGAGTTATTTGTGTGTTCAATGGTGCCCGGATAAAACACCGTTGAAATATCGCGCTCGCGTATATCTGTTGAAACTTCATCATAGTGGCGCAGTAGAGTGCTGCGATCAGCCACAGCAGCCAAACGCTCAATAACCGAGCGACCGTATTCCAAGTTGGCTGGCGAAGCATTGTATAGCCCGTAAACCGCGTCGAGCGCCAAGGCTTCCACATAGCGTTTATCAACCGCACCGCGCGCAACCATGCCATCGCTGACATTCGTTGGGATCAAAATCACCTGATTGCTTTGCGAGAATATTGTGTAGGTTAAACCTGCATTCATCAGGCCCAATGCGGCTACCAGCCCGAACCCGAGATTGCGGCCAACGCGCGCCGTTCTGAGTTGTTTCTGAACAGTTTGAAAATTCATTATGCTTCCCACCGCTCTACGGCTGAATCAGGTAGGCTTTTGAAGAACCCCAATTTTTTAGGTATGAACCAGTAAGCGGCGGCAGCGACTTGTTCTAAGCCACCCTCGCCTTTGAGGCGTCGCCATAGCACCCATGCCACAACGCCAATAATGACTCCGGTAACGATAGTTCGGCCCATCAGGCCCATCATAATAGGCAGTCCAAGTAGGGCTGCCTCATCGGCTGGTAGTATGAAAAACCGTGCCGGATCTTGTAGTCTTTGTTCGATCTTTACGAGCATGTCCGCGTCCTCGTTAGCTATCAAGGGGTGTGGGGAGGCTCACGCCCCCCCGAAGATGGTTCTACATCTGGAACAGTTTCCCGTTTTGAGCAGATGGTGCTTCAACAGCCAGTTCAGTCATTAGAAAATCGGTCGTCGCGGAAACGCCCGAAATGCCTTGAAGCGCTGTCACGCCGTAGCCAAGGAACATGGCAACAGCGAATGCGGTTACAGCCGAACCCCAGCCGCGACCAATCGCTAGCATCAGTACCGCCATCGCGATTGAGATAATCACGATGATGAAACCACCGGCGCCGCCGAGCAGTGTGTTCAAATCTGTGCCCACATCGGTGAAGCCGGATTCAATGCCCGTGCCTGCGCCAGCAGCGAAGGCCGCGCCAGCAATTGTTGTTAGGCCAAGAGTGAGGCCGAGTTGGAGTAGTGTTTTTTTCATAGAATGTCCCTTTTCGAGTTAGCTTGCCTTGCTGCAAGTATGCGGCATACTACTGCATATGCAGCATATAGCAATAATAAATATAAATGATAAATATGCGGCATAATGTTTGGACGTAGGCGCCCAAAGCCCAATAAAGCCAATCCTGCTGGGGGTTTATTGAGCTTTGAGGGGTGCTTTGGATTCTAGTAATATGCAGCATATGCCTTGATATGACGCGTAAAGCCTGTATTACTGCAATTTGCAGCAAGTGAGTGAAAGCAAAAACACCCCCACATAAAAAGAAACCCCGCGAAGCGCGAGGCAACACGGGGGGTTCTAGAAACAATCTGTAGCAAGGTCTTTCTAGCACCCGCCAAATAGGCGATCAAGGAAAAACGCATTTGTGCGAACAATACCTTGTGGCCAGTTGCCAAGTTTCGCCTATCTCAGGAACAAGCAATGTTATCCCTAAAGAATAATATCAGTACCGTTTACCAAGACCTTGAAGATCAGCCTTCATTTCCGGTTTTGCCGGGAAAAATGCAACGTGGTGAATTAGAAGGGCTTATGCTCGATGTGAGTATGCTTCTCGACATGTCCGATAGTCTTTTGAAATCTCTCCTCGCCATGATGAGGGAAACGCGCCCATCTGATTGGACAGATCCCAATCGTGACCCAACCTGTTTTGCTATGCAAAGCAACATCGCTTTTGTGCTGGGTAAGGATGCGCGATCCGTACGCCGAGACGAGGCGGCTCTTGAACGCCAATTTGGATTTATTCGCAAGAATGTCGCCGGCAATGGCAGCCGGTGTCGCCTCAAAATTGCCGATGGGATAGAATTCAGCCAAGGTATTTCCTTCTCTCCCCTTATTGAGTTGGTGCCCGAGCTTCTCCAGTTGCGTGAAAAAATGCGATTTGAGCGGCAGCATACAACACGGCTTAAACGCAAGTGCAGTGCCTTACGGCGAAATGTAAAAAAGGGGCTTATGGATTTCCAAGCCGATCATCCTGACAATGCCGATCTGACGACCCTCGCCAAAAGCTATCTTTCTTGGCCTCGAAGATATGCAGCATTTAGATCCATGAAAGCGCTTGAGGCACATTACGCCGAGGTTTTGGAGGCCTCCGAGCTTGCAGATGAGCTACGGCTAATGTTCACAAATATGTCCGGTCAAACGGACGCCGGTGTCCGACCATATATACAAGATACAACTGAAGACCCTTTTGTAAATTGTAATGCAAGCATGTCTGAAAGCCCCGATTGTAAATCAGAGACCAATTCCGATCCGAGCGCATGTGCCAAGTTGCCCACCTCGCAAGGCTTAGAAACTAAGCGTGATACCTCAAGAGATGCGCACAACAGTGAATTTATGAATAAACTGTCCCCACAGCGCCTATTCTTTTTATCATCAGTGGAAATGCAGTTCTATATCACCCAGCACCAAGGCCAGAAAGCGGCGCCGTCGGCGATGGATTTCATCCAAGCATCAATTGATAGGCTTGGAGAACTGGGTATCAACCGATCCGCCTACTTTGCCGCCCAAGAGCAAATGGGGGATATGGCCACCGCTCTTTGTATTTTGATTATTGACCAAAACCGTTTCCACCCTGAAACGCCGATCCGCAATCCAGGCGGCGTGCTGAGAGCAATGACCAAGCGCCATGCAGCGGGCGTGCTAAATATCGTTGGCAGCCTGATTGGGCTTTCTGAAAGGGGAAAGCTAAAGGAATGAGTTATTGCTGGGCGCGTTGGGGATTCTTTCCCACATAATAAGCCGCGTGCGGACAGCGTAACTGTCCGCCTTTTATCCCCGAACCCTATATTTCTCAGCGTCTGGAACAGGGAGCCTATCGAAGTGCGTCAAACCAAGCTCTTGTCCAAATGAAATCAGCGAACTGCTATACAGGATATCTTTCGGGGCCAAATCGGTCTTAACAATAATAAATTTGTCACCGTCTTCATCAATGAGATACGGCCGCCACGCAAAGCCTTGTTTTCCTTCCGAGTCAACAATTTCGAGCTCAAGTCGACTTCCCGCTGCAATTGCTTTTTTAGCGTCTTTTACCAGAATGGCGGGATATAGCTTCTTTTTCGTCATCTGCGGCGTCCTCAGTTATTTGCGGCATAATTTAATTATCATCTTAGAAAGCCTTTTGGAAGGGTTCTGTCGCAAAGTTTATAGCCGGCCAAATTCATATTTTTGATTAGGCACAGTTATCCAGCGAGAGCAGAAAACTGTGCAAAGCCGTTCCCTTTCAGACCAAACTGCTTTTTGCGGATCATCTGAGCCACCTCGATTCCTTCGAGCGTGGCTGCCGCAGAACTGAAGGATTTGAACCCGAGCATCGGACGCGTTCGTCGTTTGATAAAACGGTGATCCCCTGACCGGCAGGTGAATGCGAAGCAATCACCGAGAGGGATGCTCAATCATATTGTGTAAATATTTGGATCTTACGGTGGCAATCTTGGTCGGGCAGCCAAAACGTTTGAGAATTTTATTGACTTCGTTGATCCCAGCGCCGTTGGCCCCGCTCTTGTCGATCACAATCCTCAAAGGAATCCCGCTACTGGCCAGTGCCTTGGCGAAGAATAGCGTCGCTGCCGCTGTGTTGCGTCGCTCAGACAGCATGAAATCTAGGGTTTTCCCGTCCCGATCAACAGCGCGATAGAGATACATCCATTGGCCACGAACCTTGATATAGGTCTCGTCTCTCACCTGGCAGGGCATTGCAAAGCAATACCCGAGAAGGCATTCGCCAGGAAACGGCGCCTGGCTTTTTCCGTTTATGCGCCTCTATAGCAACCAGCGGCGAGAATTTCACGACCCATCTGCTGAGCGTCGCATGATCAACGGCTACACCTCGTTCAGCTAGGATTTCCTCCAAATCTCGTAATGAAACTGAGTATCGAAGATAGAAATATACCGCGTGAAGAATGACGGGCTTTGGAAAATGGCAACCTTTGAAGGATATCATGATGAGTACCTATGTAACTGATTTGCCGATACATCATGTCGACCACCGCCGCTCTTGGCAATCAATCCCAAAACTTTGCGACAGAACCGCCAAGAGGTTATAGCTCATAAGGAATTGATGTTCTAACTAAGCATTGATCATCTTAGATGGGGAAGTCTTCGGTGATAAAACCTGCAAAATTTCTGGCTGGGCGATTCAAAATGTTCTGCACAGAGGTCTCAACTCCGGCCAGATATCCTTTGGGGGCAAGGGCGGACAGTTCTACCATTGCGCCGGTAACGATTGGGTTCATACCCGCACTGATCATTGCTGTGCGGGAATCATCGGGGGTGCGTTGGCGTATGGTTATATTGCCAAGCAGCGCCGCAATTTCTTCAGGACTAACGGGCTGTGGGCCGGTCAGGCCATAGGCTTTGCCAGCATGGCCTTCACTGGTCAGCGCTACGGCGGCCACATCGGCGATATCGCGGGCATCGACCCAGGAAACAGGACCGCCAAGATCATCGAGATACTCACCTTTTGCAATACTATCCGCTTGCCACAGCAGGTTTTGCATAAAATAGGTGGGTTGGATCAAGGTCCAATCCATACCGCTGGATTTAAGCAATTCTTGGCTTTCGGAATGCCAGAGTCCAAAGGTCAGCCGCGCCTTGGGGGAGGCCCCGAGACCGGTTGACATAACCATGTGTTTCACGCCGGCCTTAACGGCGGCATCAATCACATTGGCTTTCCAGCGGCGCATGTTCAGGTCGGCGGGGGTAACCAAAAATACTTTTGTTGCCCCTTCACAAGCCCGCACCAAGGCGTCTTGGTCGTCAAAGTCGGCAACAACGGCCGCGCAGCCTTTTGCCTCTAGCGACGGGAGGTTTTCGGGGTTGCCAGTTACGGCGCGCAGATCTGCGCCTTTTGCCACCAAGGCGTCAACCAGCGGTTTTCCGATGGTGCCGGTGGCACCAAATACAACGATCATCATGTGTCCTTTCGCAGGGCGGCGATGGGGGCGATGGTTTCGGGGTTGGACACGGGCGACAAATCACCAAGGTCTTCGCCGAGAAAGGCAGCGCGCACAACGCGGCGCATGGTTTTCATGGTGCGGGTTTTGGGCAAGCCGTCAACGAAATATATTTCGCGCGGGCGGAAGGGCTTCGATACCTCAACCCCCACCTGATCTTTCAGCATTTCTATAAGCGCCGCATCAGGGGTGACACCTTTGGCAGGAACGCAGACGCAAACAACCGCCACGCCCTTCAGGTCGTCAGGTGCGGCGATAGCGGCGGCATCAAGCACTTTTCCGGTGGCGGTGATTGCGCCCTCGATCTCGGGGGGGCCAATGCGTTTGCCCGCGATATTCAGCGTGTCGTCTGAGCGACCGAGGATAAACCACGTGCCGTCGGCATCTTGCCGAACCCAGTCACCGTGATACCAAATGCCCGGATATCTGGACCAATAGGTCTCAAGATAGCGCTCTTTATCCTGCCAGATGGTCGGGGCTAAGCCCATTGGCGGCACGGTCACAACCAGCTCTCCAACCTCTCCAATATCTGCTTCGGACCCGTCAGCGCGCAAGATTTTGGCACCAACCCCGAGGGCCTGCCCCGAAAACCCGCTGGGTTTTTGTGGGTGCAGAACGGTGGAGGTCAGGATCGCGCCAAAAAGCTCGGTTCCGCCAGCGATATTTAGCGGCACGGCGCGGTTGTTACAGATGTGTTTAACCTGCCAAAGCCATGCGTCATCGGTCCAGGGTTCGCCAGTCGAAGCCACGATGCGCAGTTTCGAGAGGTCAAATTTTGCTAGGGGGGCAATATCCTGCGCCATGAATTGCCGCACCAGTGTGGGGGCAACGCCCATATGGGTTACGTCTTTTTCCGAAGCAATGCGCAATAGGTGGAACGGATCATCCGGCATCGAGGGCGCGCCTTCGGCCAGCACCAGCGTTGCACCGGCCAGCAAAACCGAAATCAATGTCAGTGGCCCCATAACCCAGCCCATATCTGTCATCCACAGGTGCCTGTCATCTCGCTTCATATCCAGGCAAAGCAGGAAGTCAGCCGTGGCCTTGGCCTGAACGCCAATATGGGTATGCACAACCCCTTTGGGCCTGCCGGTGGTGCCCGAAGTATAGGCAATCAGCAATGGGTCGGCGGCATCAACGGGATGGGCTGGAAAGCGCGCGTCGGCGGTTGCCAAGGTTTCTTGCCAGTCAAGATCCCGCGCGGCATTCGCTACCGCGCCGCCAAAGCGGCGCAAGCTGATCACCGTGTGAACCGAAGGGACGTCTGCAAGCGCACCGGCTAGCGTTTTTTCCATCGGAATAGGTTTGCCACGGCGCGGGGTTGCATCAACTGTCAAAACAGCTTTGGCCTTACTATCATTTAGCCGCGCAACAATCGCGGGGGCAGAAAAGCCCGAAAACAGCGGAACCACAATCGCGCCAAGGCGGGCAATGCCCAAAAAGGCGGCGGAAATTTCCGGGATCATCGGCATGTAAATACCAACAGCATCGCCCGGACGAACACCTCGCGCGGCTAGAGCGCTGGCAACACGGGCGGTTTCATCGGCCAGATCCCGATAGCTCCAACAGCGCGCTTCGCCATCTTCGCCAACCCAATCAATCGCGGCTTTATCGCCAAGCCCGTCCTCGATTCTCGCATCAAGCAGGGTTTCGGTCAGGTTAAGTGCGCCGCCCATAGCCCAGCGAATATGCGCGGAGCCGTCGGACGCATCGCGCAGTTGGCTGTAGGGTTTCGAAAAACGGATGTCTGCCAAATTGAGTATTTTTGCCCAGAACCAATCGGGGTCTTTGTTGGCGCGTTCGGCGAGCGCTTCGTAAGAGCCGATACCGCAATCCTCAAGAAAGCCGGTAAGATTACTGTTTGCCTGAATGTCGATATCTGGTTGGAACATGATCGGACTCGCTTAAAAAAGACCGCGCTCAAGCGCGGCCAGTTGGGGAGGGTTCATCATAGTTTACGCCCCCGATGCCGATGCACCAAGGGCGATTTTTTATCCGTGCATGGACAGACCACCGGAAACAGAAATTACCTGACCGGTAATGAAACCCGCATCCTCCGAGGACAAAAAGCAAATGATGCCCGGGTAATCTGTTGGTTGAGCCAGTCGCTTCATCGGGATGGCGCGTTTTAGGCCCTCGGCGATTTTTGCACCAGCCTCTCCACCTGCAATCTCCGCAAACAGCGGGGTATCTGTTGGCCCCGGTGCAACAGCATTGAGCTGAATGCCCTTGCGCGCAAGCTCACGTGCCATGGTTTTGGTAAACGAGATGATACCGCCTTTACACGCGGAATAGACCGCCTCGCCAGATGACCCAACGCGGCCAGCATCAGAGCTGATATTGACCACACGGCCACCGCCATTTTCAACCATACCCGGCAGAACAGCATGATGCATGTTCAAAGGGCCATATAGGTTGATGTCTATAACTTTCTTCCAAAGCTCCATATCGGTATCGAGGAAAGGCTTGATAACATCCCAGCCGGCGTTGTTGACCAGAACATCAATCGGCCCGCCTTTTTGGAAGGCCGCCACGGCTGAATCGACCGCCGCACGATCGGCAATATCAACGACATGTGCGCTGGCTTTACCGCCAGCGGCTTCGATCATCGCAACCGTTGCCGCCGCGCCGTCACCGTTCAGGTCAAACACGCCAACCTCGGAGCCTTCCTCAGCGAAGCGTTTACACACTTCTTGGCCAATACCACTGCCACCACCGGTGACGATTACTCTTTTTCCTTGTAGTCCGCGCATAGCAGCACTCCTCTGATGTAGCACCGAACGCGAATAAAGCTTGTGCTTTATCTGGTGCTGGGTATAAAATCTAACACTTGTTTGAAATAACTTACTTGCTATTAAGTTGTCCAGAGGTAATTACACAATAGTATGACAACCAAGCCATTAAAACCGATGCTCCCCGCGGGCCCCATAAGCAAATCCGTGCAAACCCGTGCATTGATTGTCGCGGCGGCTGCGCGGCAATTTCGGTTTGAAGGCTACACAGCCACAACGATGCGTAAAATAGCCGAGCTTGCCGATATGGAAGCCGGCAGTATTTACTATCACTTTGAATCTAAAGAAGAAATTCTTGGTGAGGTTCTGGAACTCGGGCTGCGCGGCCTTTACAATGAAGTCGATGCTATTCTGGCCGAGGCTGCAAATCAGCGAGCCGATTTCCACGAGACATTCTCGAAACTAATTGACACACATCTAAATTTTTTGCTGACGGAAAGTGATTTCACCTCGGTGAATATTCGCAATTTTCCAACTTTGCCGGAACCGGTGCGAAAAAACCACCGGCCGCTGCGGCGCGCCTATTCCGATTTGTGGAGCGGGTTTTTAACCAGATCACAAGATGCAGGCATTATTCGCGCTGATATGGCAATAGCGCCGCTTCGGCAATTTGTGCTTGGTGCGCTGAACTGGACCGTAGAGTGGTATGACCCCGACCGCTATCCGGTTTCGGCCCTGTCCGAACGCGTGTCAAAATTATTGCTTGAGGGGATGGCGCTGGATACCGGACGCGCGTTGATCCTTGCGGCCGAGGGAGAACCGCAGAGTATCGCTGCTCCCGCCAAGGCCGAGCGCAAATCTGCCCGCACGCGCAACAAGATCCTTTCGGCAGCGGCGCGCATTATTCGCGACCGAGGCTATAAAGCCGCCACAATGCGTGCAATTGGCCCCGAAGCCGGGCTAGAGGCCGGAAGCGTTTATTATCATTTCAAATCTAAAGAAGAAATTCTTGATATGGTGCTTGATAAAGGCCTTCGGGATTTACTGGATGGCGTTGCGGAATCAGTTTCTGATGCGCATAGCTATCCAAACGGACAAAGCAAAGTTGCCGCCGCAATCAAAACCCATATGGCCTATCTGTTTCGGTCCAGCGAATTTACCTCTGCAAATATTCGGATTTATGGCCAGTTGCCAAAGGACGTTCGCGCTCGCCACTGGCCTGTGCGCCATGAATACGCCAAGTTATGGGATGGTATATTGGAGGAAGCGCGAAAAGCAGGGTGCATTCGTTCCGATATAAAAATTGTGCCACTCCGACAGGTTATGCTGGGCGCACTGAACTGGACGGTCGAATGGTTTGACCCAGACAGGGATGGCTTGGGCGATTATTATTCGCTACAGGAACTGACCGAAATGTTGCAAAAATTGCTGCTCGGCGGATTGTTACGGCAGAAATAGCTGCCACCTGACATCTGGAAATCTAAAGTGCTGAGCGGATCAGCGTTCAAGCGCCGTGCTTGACAGAATCATCATTTTGCTAAATAACCAAACAAACGTTTGCTTACTAAAGGTGTGAAGTGGCCAAGGCGAAACCCAAAACAAGAAGCAATAACCGTCGAGAGAAAATCTTTGACGCAGCGGCGGAATTGTTTGTCGAAAAAGGTTTTGGCGGCACATCAATTCGCGATATCGCCAAGGCCACAGATATGTTGCCCGGCTCGCTTTATTATCACTTTTCCTCCAAAGAGGACCTGCTGACCGCGGTGTTTGAAGAAGGCGTAAAACGGATTAGTGAAAATGTTGAGGCGGCGCTGGCCGTGACAGGCCTTGATCCGTGGGAAAGATTGCAATCCGCCAGCGAAGCGCATCTTTCGATACTTTTGGATGGCAGTAATTATGCGCAGGTCGTTGTGCGGATTTTGCCCTCAGATGTTCCGGGCGCTGAAAAAACGCTGATTTTATTGCGTAATAAATATGAATCGCGATTTGTTGCGCTTTTTAATGATCTGCCACTCGCCGCTGACGCTGACCGCAGCGTGCTGCGTTTGATGCTGATCGGCGCCATGAACCATGTGCCGGTCTGGTTTCGAAAAGGTCGTGATAGCCCCGCCGGGCTGGCGCAAAAGTTTATTGATACCCTGCGCGGCGCACCAATGGGCGCGGGCACGGCATCAACCCACGAAAATTCCTCAGGAGTATCCGCATGAACCAAGTTCCAAACATACCCGCCCGCGTGCTGGTTACCAAGATCGGCTTGGATGGACATGACCGCGGCAGCCGGATTATTGCCGCCTATTTCCGAGATGCGGGGATGGAGGTGATTTATACCAATCCATGGCAGAAAATTGACGCCGTAGTGACGCTGGCGCTGGAAGAGGATGTAGACGTTATCGGCATTAGCTCGTTGGCGACTGACCATCTTTTAGTGCCTAAGCTTATGAAAGCATTGGTAGAGGCCGAACTGGCCCATATTCGCGTCGTTGTCGGTGGTATTATTCCGGATGAGGATGAAGTCGACCTACTAGCCGCTGGTGTTGCAAAGGTGTTCCACCCGGGTGCGGCGCGCGAAGAGATTGTTGAGGCGGTGGAGAAATTCGCTGTCGATGCCGCGAATGATCGTCCACAGGATTAGAAAAGGCCAGAACCATGAACAAGATTGACAAAACCCCCGCCCCAGTTCTCGCAGATAGTGCCGCTGATTGGCAGCGCAATTACGACAAAATGATTGGTCAGGACAAAACCATCAAAAACCGCTCTGGTATCGAGGTGAAACCGCTTTATTGGCCGCAGGAAGATGGCGACGGCAGCTATGTGGCCAAGTTGGGATTCCCGGGGGCGGACCCGATGACCCGCGGGATTTACCCAACCATGCATCGCGGCCGCACGTGGTCGCAGCGCCAGCTGATCGGGCTGGGTCGCCCGGAGGATTTCAACGAGCGAATCAAAGGAATTCTTAAATCTGGTGCCACTGCCCTTAGTATCATTCCGTGTAACTCGGTTTATCGTGGCCTTGATTGCGACGAAGTGGAGCCGGAGATTCTGGGCACGTGCGGCACCATCCTCAACACGGTCGAGGATATGGATATAAGCCTTAAAGACATCCCGATTGGCGAGATCTCGATCGGCTTAAACGACCCCAACCCCTTTACGATGCTGGCGCAGATGTTGATTGTTGCCGAAAATCGCGGGATTAGCTGGGACAAGATCACCGGAACCTCGAACCAGAGCGATTATATCTCGCATTTTGTGGCTAACCACATGTTCTACCGCCTGTCCCTGCCGGGGGCGCGGCGGGTGCAGATGGATACAATCGCCTATCTGGCCGAACACGTGCCCAACTGGAACGCGCTTTCAATCGTCGGGCAACATATGCAACAGGCGGGTGCAACCCCCGCACAGGCGATGGGGCTGACGCTTTCGACCGCCATTCAATACGCCAATGATTGTATCGAGCGGGGCATGGACCCCGAGGTCTTTTTTGAGCGGTTCACGTTCTTCTTTGATATCTCGATCAGCTTCTTTGAAGAAGTGGCCAAATTCCGCGCCGGGCGGCGGATTTGGAACACTCTGGTGACCGAGCGATTCGGTGTGAGCAACCCACGTGCCAAGCGGTTCAAGTTTCACGCCCAGACATCGGGCCTTGATTTAACGCGCCAACAGCCGCTGAACAATATCGCGCGGGTAACGGCACAAGCGATGGCCGGTATTTTCGGGGGGCTGCAATCCATGCACACGGATGGCTATGACGAGGTTCTGTCGACTCCCAGTGAAGATTCCGCCAAAATCGCCATTTCCACCCAGAATATCCTGAAACACGAGGCCCACCTGTGTGACGTGGTCGACCCGTTGGGCGGTTCCTATTACGTTGAGGAACTGACCGATGCGATGGAAGCGGAAATTCTGGACGTCATCGCGCAAGTAGACGCGCAGGGCGGTATGTATAAGGCTGTGGAAAGCGGGTTTGTACAGGAAATGATCGGCGCGAGCGCGCTCGACTATCAGGATAAAGTGGACAATGGCGAGCAGATCATTGTTGGCGTGAATGCCTATCAGGAAGAAGAGGATGCCTCGGCGCGGCCTGTGCTGAAGCGCCCGTCACCCGAGCATATGCAAGATCAGGTGGATCGTTTTAAAGCGGTAAAGGCGGCGCGTGATCCACGGGCTTTGAGCAAGGCGTTGGATGCCTTGCGGGATGCGGCCAAATCTAAAGATCAAAACGTCTTTGCTGCCGAGCTGGACGCCGTGCGTGCCGGTGCGACCTTGGGCGAAATCGTAAACGTCCTGCGGGATGAGCTGGGCTTCGGCATGCCACTAGTCGTGGCATGATGCGATGAGTGATACGCATGAAAAGTCCGAACTGGCGGTGCGTCTGTTAGCTGGGCAGCGGCCCGCCCTGGCGCGAGCGATCAGCATCATTGAAGGTCAGAGCGAGGCCATCAGGCGCTTGCTCAAGGCCATTCAGCCGCATCTTGGTCGTGCGCTGGTTGTCGGGTTTACCGGCCCGCCGGGGGCGGGAAAATCAACGCTGGTAAATGCTTTCATTGCCGAAATGCGAAAGCGCGGAAAAACGGTTGCCGTTGCAGCGGTTGACCCCTCCAGCCCGATCACCGGCGGCGCCGTGCTCGGAGACCGTATCCGCATGGCCGAGCATACCATGGATAACGGTGTTTTCATCCGCTCGCTGGCCTCGCGCGGGCATCTTGGCGGGCTGTCTGCCTCAGCCGCGCGGGTGGCTGATTTGATGGATGCCGCCGGTTATGATGTGGTGGTTCTGGAAACCGTCGGCGCGGGGCAATCCGAAGTTGAGATGGCGGAAATGGCGGATGTGAAGATTGTTGTATCCGCACCCGGGCTTGGCGATGATGTGCAGGCAATCAAGGCCGGCATTTTGGAAATCGCCGATATTCTTGTTGTAAACAAGGACGACCTACCATTGGCCAGCCGTACGCGGCGCCAGCTCGAGTCGATGTTGGCCTTGCGCGTTCCGGGTGATTGGAAGGTGCCGGTTTTATCAACCAATGCGGTTGACAAAACAGGGTTGCCAGAGTTGGCCGATGCGATAGAACGCAAGGCCGCATTGCGTCAGGCCAAGGGCGCGCGTGATATGCAAAGCAGTCGCACGCGGCGTTTGTTGGCGCAAACTGCGGCCAAAACCGTCGAAGACCACATATTGCGGGATCAAAGTGCCGCCGCCGAGGCCATCATTTCAGCCTTGCAACAATCCGATATTGACCTGCGTGATGCGACGGCGAAGATCCTCAACCTCCTGCATGAAAGCCTTTCAGATGAATGATGCCAGCCCCGACCTTCCACCCCTCGACCTGCTGAAAAAGCAGTTTTCGGAGCGTGATGGTTTTATGCGTGCCCTTGGTGCGGAACTTGTAGAAATCAAGCGCGGCGCGGCGACCATTCGTATGGAGGTGCGCAACGAAAGCCTGAATTTCAACGGCACCTGCCATGGTGGCGCCATATTTGCCCTCGCGGACTGCGCGTTCGGCGTTGCCTCGAATTCTTACGGTGCGCTATCGGCCGGGATTGATGTGCATATCACCTATAATGCCGCTGCAAGGCTTGGCGACACATTGACCGCCACCGCTCGAGAGGTGTCTCGCTCCCGTAAGATTGCCGTTTACGAGATTGAGGTTAAAGGGGCGGAGGCTGAGCTTGTTTCTGCGTTTACCGGCACGGTCTATGTTATTGGCCACAAGAATTATACCTAACCTGAGGGGCTTGTTGACAGGCTGAATGAAATAACCTAACAAGTGTTAGGTAGGTAGAATCTTTATGGGCTATACATGTCGTTTGTTGAGGCAAATACTGAAAAACCAGAAGTTGGGCGCGCGGGTATCCTGAGTGCGGCTGCGGCTCTGTTTCGCTTGCATGGGTATGGTGGGGTTTCCTTGCGCGCCATCGCTGCGGCGGCTGGAATAAAGGCGGGCAGTATCTATTATCACTTTGCGTCCAAAGATGCGATTGTCACCGAGATACTCGATGCTGGCATTGTTGCGGTTCACAACGAGGCGCGTGCCGCTGTGAAGGCCTTGCCAGACGATGCTTCGCCAGAGGATATATTTCGCGCGACTGTGGGCGGCCACTTGCGCGCGTTGCTTGAGCATGGAGATTACACCTCAGCCAATGTGCGGATATTTGGCCAAGTGCCCGCTGCCGTACGCGAAGCAAACCTGCCGGTTCGTAGGGCTTATGAGAAGTATCTCGATGGGCTGTTGTCAGACCTACAGTCCGCCGGAGCAATTCGCTCCGATGTTAACATAAGCCGCCTTCGCCTTTTGCTGATCGGGGCGATGAACGCCACGCTGGAGTGGTTTGACCCAAATCAGGGCAGCGCTGAGGCGCTCGCGGATGACTACACTAATACTTTTTTGAATGGCATTCTTGACCAAACCGGAGAAAACAAATGGCCCACATAGCCTCCCGGATAGACCCCAGATCCTCTGTTTTTGCGCAAAATCAGACGCAGGCACGCAGCCTGCTGAAAACGCTGCGCGAACGTATGGCCATCGCGACTGCGGGGGGCAACGAAAAGCTGCGGCAGCGCCACCACGAGCGGGGCAAACATCTGGTGCGGGACCGCATTGACCGGCTGATCGACCCCGGCACCGCATTTCTGGAGTTGTCACCACTGGCGGCTTGGGGGCAATATGAGAACCAGGTGCCCGCCGCCGGCATTGTGACCGGCATTGGCGTGGTTTCGGGCAAACATATCGTTATCATCGCCAATGATGCGACAGTAAAGGGCGGCAGCTTTTTTCATGAAACCGTGAAAAAACACCTGCGTGCCCAAGAAATCGCCGAGCAGAACCGGATGCCTTGCCTTTATCTGGTAGATTGCGGCGGCGCGTATTTGCCTGAACAGGACCGTGTGTTTCCGGACCGCGACCATTTTGGCAATTCTTTTCATCGCCAGTGTCGTATGTCGGCTTCAGGCCTGCCACAAATCTCGGTGGTGTTTGGCGGCTGCACGGCGGGCGGGGCCTATATTCCGGCACTCAGCGATCAAGTGATTATGGTTGAGGGGAATGCCCGCATCCATTTGGGTGGCCCGTCCATCGTCAAGGTTGCGATTAACGAAGAGGTTGACGGCGAAACCCTTGGCGGCGCCGCGATGCATACGCGGGTTTCGGGCGTGTCGGACCATCTGGTCGCAAACGAGGATCAAGGCTTGGCCCTTGCGCGCACGCTTATAGGCGAGACCAATTTCACACGCGCTGAGGCCAAAACCACACCGGTTTTGCTGCCGCGTTATGATCCGTCTGAATTGGAGGGGGTCATTAGTGCTGACCCGAAGCTGCCCTATGATGTGCGCGATATTATCGCCCGTATGGTGGATGACAGCGCCCTTAGCGAATTCAAGCCCGAGTGGGGTGAAACCGTAGTTTGCGGCACGGCGCGCATTCACGGGCATATGGTGGGGATCATTGGCAATAACGGTGCGCTGCTATCGCAATCCGCGCTAAAAGCAGCGCATTTCATTACCATGTGCGACCAGCGCAACATCCCGCTGCTATTTTTGCACAACATCACAGGCTTTATGGTTGGCACCGAGGCTGAACGCGAGGGCATCGCCAAAAACAGCGCTAAGATGGTTTATGCCCAGTCGGTCGCGCGGGTTCCTAAACTGTCGGTTATTGTGGGCGGCTCTTACGGGGCGGGAAATTACGGTATGTGCGGGCGCGGCTTCCGGCCCAATTTCATGTTTGCCTGGCCAAGTGCGATTTTGGCCACCATGTCGGCGGATATTGCCAGCAACGTGATGCTGGAACTGCGCCGGACCAACGTTAAGGCACCAACGGCCACGCAAGAAGAGCTGGACGAAATCGAAGCCCGTGTGCGCGCCCAATATGGCGAGCAGTCGGACCCTTATTACGCGACTTCGCGATTGTGGGATGACGGCATCATCGAACCGTCTCAGACCCGCGATGTGCTCGGCTTGTGCCTGTCGATTACTGCCAGTACCCCAGCGCCCACCGGCCATTCACCCGTTTACCGCATGTAGGAGCCCCTCATGACTTATGAAACAATAACCTTGAATACCGACAAGCGCGGTGTGGCACGGCTGACGCTAAACCGGCCCGACAAGCACAACGCCCTAAATGGCAAACTGATTGAGGAGCTAAAACACGCCGCCGATCAGCTTGCTGTTGATGACAATGTGCGCGTGGTTATCCTGTCGGGCATCGGCAAAAGTTTTTGCGCTGGCGGAGATTTCAACTGGTTCAAAGGCAACGCCGAAGCAGACCGCGCGACGCGTATTCGGGAAAGCAGCAAGCTGGCGCATATGTTGAACGCGCTAAACGCCTTGCCCAAGCCGCTGATCGGGCGGATTCAGGGCTCGGCCTATGGTGGCGGGGTCGGTATGATCTCGGTTTGTGACATTGCCGTGGGGGTTGATACCGCCCGCTTTGGTTTGACCGAGGTGCGCTTGGGGCTTATTCCAGCCAACATCTCGCCGCATGTGGTGGCCCGGATCGGGGCCGCCAATTCGCGCGCGACCATGCTTTCGGGGGCTTTGTTTAGCGGCCAAAAAGCCGAAAAGATCGGGCTACTGAACGAGGCTGTGCCAGCCGACGATCTGGATGCGCGGATAGACGAGATCATTACCGAGCATCTGGAAGCCGCCTTGGGCGCGGTTGGCGAAACCAAACGCCTGATCGATTATGTTGCCAACCACAGCATGGCCGACAACATGATCTATACCGCTGATCGGTTGGCGGATGCTTGGGAAACCGACGAGGGCAGCACCGGTATCAACAGTTTTCTGAACAAGAAGCTTCCACCATGGCGGAGCGGTAAATGAATTTCTCAACTGTTCTCATCGCGAATAGAGGCGAGATAGCGCTACGTCTGGTGCAAGCCAGCCAAGGCTTGGGGCTACGGGCTGTGGCTGTTTACTCAGACGCTGACCGCGATGCGCCCTATGTGGCACAGGCTGACAGCGCCGTTCATATCGGGCCATCGGAAGCTGCGCAAAGCTATCTCGACGGCGCTAAAATCATCGCCGCCGCGCAACGCGCAGGGGCCAAGGCCATTCACCCGGGGTATGGCTTTTTGGCCGAAAATGCCGAATTTGCCCAAGCCTGCGCCGATGCAGGGCTGGTATTTGTCGGACCGTCGCCCGAAAATATCCGACTGATGGGTTCCAAAATCGCTGCAAAAGCAGCGGCGGTGGCGGCAAAAGTTCCGGTTGTGGCGGGCTATTATGGCACCGACCAGTCTGATGCCCTTTTGCTGGCCGAAGCGCAGAAAATTGGCGTGCCGCTGTTGATAAAAGCCAGTGCAGGTGGCGGCGGGCGCGGGATGCGGCAGGTGCACGACCTCGCTAATTTCGCAACCGAGCTTACCGCCGCACGCGCCGAAGCAGAGGCCGCTTTTGGCGATGGTCAGGTGCTGCTGGAACGCTATGTCGGGACCGCGCGCCATATCGAAGTGCAAATATTGGCCGACCGTCAAGGTAATGTGCGCCACCTGTTTGAGCGCGACTGTTCGCTGCAACGCAATCATCAAAAGGTGATCGAGGAAGCCCCCGCGCCAAACCTTGCGCCGGAAATTCGCCAAAACCTACTGGATAGCGCAGTGCGCCTGACGGCCGGTATTGGCTATGACAGTGCGGGCACAATTGAATATTTGTTCGATTCCAACACCGGCGAATACTATTTCCTTGAGATGAACACCCGTTTGCAGGTGGAACACCCCGTGACCGAGGCTGTGACAGGCATCGACATTGCCCAATGGCAACTGCGCGTCGCAGGTGGCGAGGCACTGCCCTTTACGCAAGATGATATTCGCTGCACCGGCTGGTCGATCGAGGCGCGCATCGCGGCCGAAGACCCCGCCAATGGATACCGCCCCGAAATCGGCAAAATCACAGCGTACCACGCGCCAGAGATGCACGACCTCAGGGTTGATAGCGGCGTGCGCACGGGCAGTACCGTTAGCCATTACTACGATTCTATGCTGGCTAAACTGATCTCGGCAGCGCCTGACCGAGCTTCGGCAATCCGATTGCTTGACCGCGGGCTGGAAGGGTTTCATATCGCAGGCCCCGGCACAAATATCTCCTTTTTGCGTGACCTGCTTAAAATGCCTGCGTTCGCCCAAGGCACCCACAGTACGGCAGCTATTGAGGTCACATATCCTCAAGGCTGGCAGGCCCCTACCGCGACACTGCTACAACAATCCGAAGCCGTTTTGGCCCGGCTGTTAAACATGGAAAAACCTAGCGCAGACCCGTGGGCAAGCTTGGGCGCATGGCGCGTTACAGAACCTGCGCACAGGCGCGGGGGCGCGCTATTCCTGCTTGGCGGCGAGAACGTCCATATCGAGGGACGGGGCGGTGAATATAGCATTACATTGCAAGAACACGCACCCATTGAGCTGACCAATGCAACATTGGTAAATGGTGTACTTTCTTATGAAACCGACGGGCTGCGCTCCACTGTAAATGTGCAAATTGACGGTGACACGGTCACCTTGCACGCCAATAGCGGCTGCATGACCATTGAGGTGCTGACCATCGACGGTATTTTGCTGTCGGGAAGCGACGCCCCCACCGGTGCAGGCAATCAAGTGACCGCACCAATGCCCGGTCTGGTTTCTGAAGTGATGACCAAGGTCGGAGACACCGTAACCGCCGGACAGGCGTTAATTGTGCTGGAAGCCATGAAACTTCTACAAACCTTGACGGCCCCTTGTGATGGTACCGTCTCTCATATCAACTTTTTGGCTGGCGAAATTGTCGACTCAGGCGCTGTGCTGGTTTCTATCGAACCCGAGGAATGAAAATGAACAACTCTCTATATTTTTCTGAAGAACTGACCATGCTGCGCGATCAAATCCGCCGGTTTATCGAAAATGAAATCGTGCCTAATGGCGAAGCGTGGGAAGAGGCTGGCAAAGTGCCCCGTGATGTATTTACCAAGATGGGCCAGCTTGGCATTTTAGGCATGCGATACCCAGAAGCCTATGGCGGATCTGGCCTTGATACGATGGCAAGTGTTGTTTTGGCCGAAGAACTTGGCCGATGCACCTTTGGCGGGTTTTCCGCAGATGTTTTGGTGCACACGGATATGGCCAGCCCGCATCTGGCCAATGTGGGCACGCCCGAGCAATTGGCGCGCTGGATGCCCTCTATTACCAGCGGCGAAAAGGTCTGCGCTGTTGCGGTGACCGAAGCCGGTGCCGGATCTGACGTAGCCGGTATGCGCACCCGTGCGGTTCAGGACGGTGACGACTGGTTCATTAACGGTACCAAGATGTTCATCACCAACGGCGTTTATGGCGATCTGTTTTTCGTGGCGGCCAAGACGGACCTTGAAGCCAAGGGCTCTCGCGGTGTGACAATATTTGCGGTTGAAAAGGGCACGCCGGGGTTCTCGGTGGGCAAAAAGTTGAACAAACATGGTTGGTTATGCTCGGATACAGCGGAGCTGATTTTTGAAAACGTTCGTGTGCCTTCGGAAAACATTCTGGGTGAGGTAAACAAGGGCTTTTATGCCATCATGAAAAACTTCCAGAACGAGCGCACCGTGTTGGGTGCAATGGCCATGGGCGAGGCTGCCAAGGCGATCGAGCTGACGTTGGAATACGTCAAAAACCGCCCAGCTTTCGGTGGGGTTTTATGGGACAAACAGGCGATCCGCCAAAAACTGGCCGAACGTTCGGCACAGGTCGAGGCTGGCTTTCAGCTAACCTATCACGCTGCGTGGATGGATGCGCAGGGCATGGACTGCGTCAAAGAGGTTTCCATGGTTAAAGCCTATTGCGGCGATCTGGTGAACAAAGTTCTGTATGATTGTGTTCAGTTCCACGGCGGCATGGGGTATATGCGTGAAACGCCGGTTGAGCGCATGTCTCGTGACGCGCGCATTCAGGCGATCGGTGGCGGTGCAACCGAGGTGATGCTGGAAGAAATCGCCAAGCGGCTGTAATCTAATCTGGTGTGGGTAAGCGCACAGACAAAAACGTCCAATTGCATTTTATCCATCACAGCTTCAAATCTACTAATCGCCCCCGAGCGCCTTGCGTACTTCGGGGGCGACCTGCGTTCCCAATATCTCAATCGCGTTCATCAGCGATTTATGGTCAAGAATGCCAACCCCCATCTGAAGAGTTATGCGGGTAAAACCAAAAATCTCGTGATGGGCGAGGATCTTGTCGGTCAGCTCGGCCGGACCCCCAACAAACCACGACCCCGTGGGGCTACAGGCCGCATCAAACTGCGCGCGCGTGGCGGGTGGCCAGCCGCGTTCGGCACCAAGGCGGGTCATCACCTCGTTATGGGGGCCACTATAAATATCGCGGGCCTTTTGGCTGTTTTCTGCCACAAACCCATGAACATTCAACGATGTTTCAAGCTGGTCGGGGTTATGCCCCGCCTTTGTTGCCGCGCTGCGGTACAGATCAAACAAAGGTTTAAACCGTGCGGGCTCCCCTCCTATAATCCCAAGCGCAAGCGGCAGGCCAAGCGATCCGGCGCGGGCAGCTGATTGGGGCGTTCCGCCAACGGCAAGCCAGATCGGAAGCTGGTCTTGATAAGGGCGCGGATAAACATTGCGGTTATCAATCATGGGTAAATGTTTGCTGCCCGGCCAGGAAGCCTTGCCGGTTTCATTCACCCCCAGTAAAAGCTGCAATTTTTCAGCAAACAAATCATCGTAGTTCTCAAGATCAAGCCCGAAAAGCGGAAAGGATTCAACAAAAGCGCCGCGCCCGACCATAATTTCAGCACGCCCCTGACTTAGGTTATCTAGGGTGGAAAATTGTTGAAACACCCGGATAGGGTCGTCCGAGCTTAACACCGTGACCGCACTGGAAAGCCGGATGTTTTTGGTTTGAGTCGCGGCCGCAGCCAAGGCCACAACCGGAGACGAGACCGCATAATCCGCCCGATGATGCTCACCAAGGCCGAACATGTTTAATCCGACCTGATCGGCCAACACGATCTCTTCGACCAGATTGCTGAGTCGTTGCGAAACGCTGATGTTATTTCCCGTGATGCTGTCTGTGCCGGACTCGGCGAATGTGTAAATTCCGATTTCCACTTTATACCCTTTTTATGCGTTCAAAGAGGCGAGGCCCAAAGGCCTCGCCCGAATTGTTCAGTTAGCCGCCAAACATAGCCAGCAAAGGCGCGAATGCATCCTGCCAAGATTTTCGCGCTTCCAGACGTTCGATCCAGTTTTTAACATTCGGCAAAGCGTCAAGCGAGATGTCGGACTGTTCGCGATACATAAACGTTGATGCAAGCGTAAAGTCCGCGAGGCTAAGAGGACCGGCAATCCAGTCTTTGCCCTCCAAACCGGTCTCAAGCACCGCCAAAAACTGGTCAACGTTTTTAATCTCGGCGTCAATAACGCTCTGATCGGGGTCACCCATGTCGAATTTCCCTTTCAGGAAACGCTCAAATGACAGTTTTTGCATTGCCGGACCAAGGTGGATGGTCTGCCAGTTTGACCACTGATCCACCATCGCCCGAGCCTTTGGGTCATCTGGGTAAAGGCCATGATCCGGTTTTTTGCTCGCTAGATAGGTATTGATGGCGCGGGATTCCCAAATCACGAAATCCTCGTCTTGCAAAACCGGAATTTTGGCATTGGGGTTCAGTGCCAAAAATTCGTCGGTGCGGGTGCCACCCTTGAACACATCGACCTCGATAATCTCTAGGTCAATGCCAAGCTCAAGGGCCACAGCGCGCACACGCAGCGCATTGGGGGAAAAGTTGGCGTTATAAAGCTTCATACCCAACCCCTAATGCTGTGGTGCAGCCAGAAGAGCCGCTTTGTTTTCATTCAGGAAATCCTGCACTGTTTGCCCGGCTTGCCCTGTCAAATCTTCCAGATCACTGGAGGCTACATTGAGGCAGCCCTGCGCAATGGCTTCGTCGAAAGACGCAAATACATTTGCCATGAATTCAGGCAGGCCATTGCCGACCATGGCTTGCACCAAGGCGTCAGTCGGAATCGCGATATAGGGAATTTCCGTGCCGGAAATCTCAGAGAAGATCGCGGCGATATCGCTTTGAGTAACTGCCGCGGGGCCGGTGATGTTAAGGGTGCTTGAATTGGTTTCCTGCATCAGGGCAGCGGCGGCAGCGCGGGCGCAATCTGCGCGGCTCACATAACCGGTTTTGCCATCGGCAGCGGCGGCGAAGTGCTTGCCCATTGCAATGCTTTGCCCGCCACCCATCAACAACAGGTCAGCATAAAGGTTGTTGCGCAGAATCGTATAACCAGCACCAGTGGCCTTGATCAAAGCTTCTGTATCACGGTGATCGGCAGCAAAAGTAATGGGGCTCCCTTCGCTCGGGTCGGTCAGAGAGGTGTATACGATATGTGCAACACCCGCAGCTTTTGCGGCGGCAATGGCGTTGCTATGCGCTGCCAGCCGTTTACCCGGCTCCAGATCGTCAGTTGAGACGATCAAAATGCGTTTACCACCGGCAAAGGCTGGCGCCAACGACGCGGGATCATTGAAATCACCCTTACGGGCTTCGACGCCCTTTTCTACCAGATCAGCGATTTTGTCGGGCGAGCGCGTGATGGCAATGATTGGGCCCGCACCAGCGGCAAGCATATTTTCGATCACTTGGCGGCCAAGATTGCCGGACGCGCCGGTGACGATGAAAGGGCCTTGTTGAATGTTACTCATGGAGTTCCTCATTGGTTTAGGTTTAGGTTTGGTTTAGTCGTGTATGTGAACAGGCTTGGGATTTTCCAATTTATCACTGGCGAATTTCCAGCTTACGGTCAGGAGTTGGATCATCACATCGACTTCGGCGGCATCGCGTGGCGCAAAGGCCATCACCGCATTTTTGGGGATGTAGCCGAGCGCGGCCATTGGATGAGCCTCCCCCCAACCTTTGGTAAACAGGTCCTCGACCACCTCTAGCGGCAACATCAGATGGGACGAGCCATCATATGCGGGGTGCACATGCGCAAACTCGCGGCCAATCATAAAGGCCTCGGGGGGGCCGCAGACGTGGTTTTTGGGCAGCACCAATGCCTCGGCCCCAGGAACCGAGATGCCAGAGGGGCGACGCTCGATAAAGGGGAGCTGGAAGGCCCGTTCTTTAAATAGGGCATGTATTTCGTGAGATGAATTCTGCGACACTTGCTCGTGCGGAGCGCAGTCGGTGGTTTCCGGGCGCGGCCCATTTCTCGGTGGTAATGTAAAGCTCATGCTCTGCTCCTCGATTTCAGCCGAAGGTGAAGGCGCTTTCGACAGCGCCCATAACGGTATCTTCCAAGGTTTTGACACCTATATCTGCGCCAGCAGCACCTGCAATTACATGTAGCGGAATCAAGTGTTCCTCGCGCGGGTTGGCCTCGCGGGCGCCGGGGGCTTGCTCCCACGCGGCTAGCATCTGGTCGCGCACGGCCGGATCGGGGTGGGTCGTGGCGTCGGTTAACCAGCGGTCAAATTCCAAACCGCTTGGCGCTCCTTTTGCCCCGCCCTGCATCGCACGCATCATTACTTGCATGTTGTGATAGGTATTGCCCGAGCCGATAATCAGCACACCCTCTTCCCGCAAAGGGGCTAGCGCCCGGCCAACCGCGATATGCGCCTCCGGGTCCATATCCGCGCGCAAGCTCAGTTGCACACAGGGGATATCTGCTTGGGGGAAAGCCACTTTAAGCGGTATAAAAACGCCGTGATCAGAGCCGCGTTTGGTATCAACTTTGGTCCGAAAGCCCGCTGAATCCAGCAGTGTTTTCACCTTGTCGGAAAGCGTAACATCGCCAGGTGCCGGCCAGGTCAACTCGTAAGTATGCGGTGGGAAGCCGCCGTAATCGTACAGGAGCGGCGGATTAGCGTTTCGCTGCACCGTAAACTGCGCCTCCTCCCAATGGCCCGAAATGACCAATAACGCCTTGGGTTTTTCCGGCAGTCTCGTAGGTAAATCGTCAAGGAACTTCCGCTGCTGATCCCACGCGTCTGCGGGGTTCCAATCCATGAAAAAACATGGGCCACCACCGTGGGGAATGAACATTACTGGCATAGAGGTCATGTAGTTGAACTTTTCTTTATGAGGTAAATCGGGCAGATACCGCCTTGGCGATCACAATCATTGAACTGTGTTCGCCAAGGCTGTGCAACCGAACGCACGCCTTCTTTGCTTAGATGGCAGATTCAATCAGGTGGCCGGCGTGGGGCGATTTTTTGGCCCGGACCCGGTTTTGGAGCATAAAGGAAATGATCAACATCACCCATGCCACCACCGCAGGTGGCCAGCCCATGTCACCGGCAGCTAAATGCGCGGATGCGGCCAGAAGCAAGTGCCAGAACATTGAGGCGTAGACCCAGTCTGACAATAAGGTTGAAGGCCGCCACACCAGCACAGCAGCGCCGACAATTTTGAGAATCGCGAGCGGCCAGATCAGATAGGTTGGATAGTTCAACAGCCCAGAATACATTCCGGCAACCATATCGTGGGAAACAGTGTAAAAAACGCCGCCCCCGAAATAAACCAGCGCTACCAGTCCGGTGGCGATCCAGTATACAATTTTTGCCGTTTTGTCGGTCATAATTTTCCCCTTTTTCATTGTGGCAATGCAGCGGTTATTAGGCCACCTTGCCCTGTTCACATTTTGTGTGTATATTATTTTATGAAACATAATTCCTAATAGAAAGTAGGCACTTTAAAGTAACTACCTAATTGGAGCGAAGCATGACCAAAAGCCATCCTCCCATCTGCCCTATGGACGCCATTTTGCGCCTGCTTATGGGGCCATGGACAACTTACATTTTGTGGGTTTTGAATGATCAGGGCCCACAGCGTTTCGGGGTGCTGAAACGGGCTGTGCCGGGCATTTCCACGCGGGTTCTGACCGAACGTTTGCGCATGTTACAATCTGCTGGCGTGATCTGGCGCGAGCAGACGGAAACCATCCCGCCCGCTGTTACATATGGCCTGACCGAGCGCGGCGAAGAATTGCGCGAAGTTCTCGACAATCTTGGCGATATTGCGCAGCGCTGGCAGACCGAGGGTGCATTCGACAGCAACGTCATTGCTGCCGAATAATTAACCTAAACCAACAAAAAGTGGAACAGGGCTTTGGCAATTGGTTTGCGCTCGTCTTCCAGCCATGCCACCGTTTCGACACTGGCCATTCTGCGCCCCTTCCTTGAAATTGTGGCGCGCGTCATCAAGGTACCGGCAAATCCGGGGCGAAGGTAATCGACCGTCAAGTTAATCGGTTTGGCCGGTGGAGAATCCATATTATCCAGCACACTAAGCGAGGCGACCGTTTCCATAACGCTGGCGATGATACCGCCGTGATAGGTGTCCAGCACCGGATTGCCGATGAAGCGATCTGCGAACGGCATTTGGGCTAGAATTTGCGTGCTGTCAGCCTCGTCAAATTTAATGCCGAGAAAGCGGAAAAATGGGACGCGATCACAGCGCGCCTGTATGTCAATAATGTTCAACTTCCTGGTCCCGTTGTGTTTAGTTTGTCAAGTAAACTGTCGCCCTTACCACGGGTCAGGGCGAAGGTCGCGGCCCCGCGGGCCACTTCTTCTTTGTCTCCGGAATCAAACCAGATTTTCCCACTTCCGAAGGCAATATGGCGGGTCTGGCGATAGCAATCGGCAAAAACCATCACATCGGCGCGGGATTTTGCGGGGCGCAAGTAATCGACGCGCAAATCAAGCGTCGCCATCGTTTGGACGTCGTCAATCGCCAGAAAATTGGCCAGCCCGAAAGCGCTGTCTAGCAAAGCGGTCAGGACACCGCCGTGCAGCAGCGTGCCTTCTTCATCAAGGCAAAAATCCGGATTAAATGGCATTCGTAACTGAACGCCATCCTTGTCGGCCCGCTCGACCTTCAAATCCATTTCAAGTATAAGACCCTTGGCCCGCGAGTTCCAAAGGTTCGCGATCACGGCAAACCGATCTGCGTCTGTGGTGTCGGTCATGGCTACTTTCCCAAATAGGTTGCTTGGCGCTTTTCAAGCAGGGCGCTCATGGCTTCTTGGTGGTCGCTGGTCTGATGCATCAAGGCTTGATAAGCAGCGGCGGCGTTCAGGAAGTCCGGCAGGTCCATGCGCTCGGCGTTGCGCAACAGGCGTTTGGCCGTGCGCACCGTGCGGGGCGGTTTGGCGGCAATAACGGCCGCCTTTTCACGCGCTCGAGTCATAAGGTCTTCGTGGGGGACAACCTCAAGCACCATGTCCAGCTCCAGCGCTTCAGCCGCCTCAACCATCCGCGCTGAGAACGTAAGTTCTGCCGCTTTCTGATAGCCAAGCCGGCGGATCAGGAACCAGCTGCCCGCATCCCCCGGAATGATGCCAAGGTTCAAAAACACCTCGCCAAATTTGGCCTTTTCGGAAGCAATCCGCATATCGCACATCATGGTCAGATCACAACCCGCCCCGACGGCGGCCCCGTTCACGGCGGCGATTGTCGGTACATCCATATTATAAAGCGCAAGCGGTATGCGCTGAATACCGTTGATATAGCTTTCTGCAACATCCAGTGGCGGCAGGCCGAATTGTTCTTTTTTGGCATGCATCGCCTTGATGTCACCGCCCGCACAAAAGGCAGAACCGGCGCCCGTCAGGATCATAACGCTAACATCAGGGTCGCGTTGCACCTGATCAAATGCCTCCAGCATGGCTTCGATCATGTTGTTGCCGGTAATCGGATTACGGCGGTCTGGGTCGTTCAAAGTGACCGTTGCTATGCGGTCTTTGATATCAAGCAGGACAATTGGGTCAGACATTCAGGTTTTCCTTTTAATGGTTTCGGGCGCGTCTTTGCCGTCACCGCGTTTTCTATTATCAAACAATTCGGGGTTTATCATATCGCGGGCATCATGCCCCATATGGAGCGTTTCGCCGCCATCCACATATACATCCTCACCCGTGATAAATCCGCCCAGTTTCGAGGCGAGATATATAATCATGCCGGAAATATCCTCAGCGGCACCCATCCTGTTCAACACCGAGCGGTTCAGCATTTGCCATTGCTCAGGCGTAATCGGATAGCGCCCAAGCGCTTCGGTTTTAATCGTGCCGGGGGCCACGCAGTTCAGGCGGATACCGTATTCGCCCCACTCGGCGGCCAGCGTTTTCATCATGCCAGTCACACCAGCACGTGCCGCAGCCGTGTGGGTAAATCCGGTTAGGGCTGTGCGCGCTGAAATTGCGGTCACAAACACCACAGAGCCACCGTTTTCAAACATGAAATGATCCGCCGCGGCGCGCGTCATTTGCCATGAGCCAATCAGGTTGTTGCGGATCACCGCCTCGAACCCCTTGTTGGTAATGTCACGGGCTGCCGCAATATATTGTCCGCCCGCGTTGTTCACCAATACATCAAGTTGGCCGTAATGCTTCTTGATTTTCAGCATGGCCGCCTCGATGCTATCTTCGTCACGGGTGTCCCCTTGCACCACAAAGGCCTCGCCGCCCATAGCGCGAATCATTTCGGCGGTTTCTTCCAGTGGTTCCTCGCGCCGTGCAAAAAGGGCCAGCCGCGCCCCGCAGCCAGCCATTTCCAGCGCCGTTGCGCGCCCCATGCCCGAACCGGAACCCGTGACAAGCGCCACCTGTCCTCGCATCAGATCAGCCGCATAGCGTGGTTTTAGTTGTTCGGTCATGTTTACCGTCCCGCTGTTTTTCAGAATCAAACATATGTTAGAAAATAATTCGCACGGATACTAGCCCCAATGAAAATGCGCTGTGGAATTTGCGAATATCAGCCCTCTTCGTCGCGCAAACGGGCCTCAAGAACATGCCGCTGAATTTTACCGCTGGTGGATCGGGGGAAGTCCTCAAAGGCGATGATGCGGATTTCTCGGGGTAGTTTATAGCGGGCGAGCGCTGCCTGACAAATGGCAAGCAGGCTGTTTTCTGTGACCGATTCAGCATCCCGTGACACAAAGGCCAGCGGCGCTTCGCCCCAGCGATCATCCGGCACCCGCACCACGGCGGCGTCAGTCACATGGGGGTCGGCCATCAACACACGCTCGATCTCTGCGGGATAAACGTTTTCACCGCCAGTTTTTATCAGATATTTCGCCCGATCTGCAAAATCTATGGTGCCGTCTGCATTGCGGCGAAACACATCCCCCATGTGGAACCAGCCCCCCTGAAATGCCTCGGCGTTGGCGGCATCAGCGTTCCAATAGCCGGTAAACAACGTTGGCCCGCGCATCGCAAGCTCTCCGGGGGTGCCCAGCGGCACGTCAGCGCCATCTTTGCTCAGCAGCCGCACCTCGCAAAATGCGCAGATCTGTTTTGAAAGGGTTTCCGGCGTTACCCCGATCGGAATTACGGAGCGCGTCGCAGGCGGAAGTCCGGTCTCGGTGGCGCCAAAACTGTTAAGATAGGGCACCTTCAGCAATGTGGTGATCTCGGCAATTTGGTGCGGTGGCACCAGATCGGCCATGGCCCCACAAACGCGAATACCTTTGGGCGCAATCCCCTTTTCCCTGAGATGGGTGATGAACGGCTCTATCATGCCGGGAATCAACACCATCCAGCCAATGTGATGATTTTCAATGGCGTGGCGAAGCAAAGCCGTCAACTATTACAACCGTGCCGCCGCGTAGCAATGTGGCCAATGCGTGGTCTGTCGAAACCATATGAAACATTGGGGCCCAAGCGACAAAGCCGTCACTGGGGGCAAGGCCAAGCTCGCTGGCAAAGGTTGCCGCACGCGCGATCATGGCCCGATGGCTGATAACGGCCCCCTTAGGTAGGCCGGTCGTGCCGCTAGTATAGAGTATCACCAACCCCGCTTCGGGGTCTTGCGGCGCGGGATTAAAGCTGGCCGCTTGTGCAAGAGCTTCCTCATAGGCGGGGCCAAACGGCAGTTGCGCAATATCCGGCACTTGTTCCAACAGCGGCACCAGATCGGCTTCGGCAAGGATAAGGCGCGGAGATACCAAAGTTATGCAATGGTGCAGCTCGGCTGGCAAAAGCCGCCAGTTCAGGCAGGCAACAATCAGGCCAGTGGCCGCAGCGGCCAGCTCGGCCTCGATGTATTCCCGCCGGTTGCGCGACAGAATGGCGATGCGATCCCCGCTGTTTAACCCCAAGCCAATGAAATGCCCCGCCAGCCGGTCAACCCGTTCAAGCAACTGCGCATAACTGACCCGCTCGGGGCCTTCCTCCAATGCGATGGCATCTGGCATTGCCGCAACCCGATTGCGGAAAAGTTGGTACACATCGGTCTGCGCAACGTCATATGAAGTTCCCGTATTGGCGCTCTCTGACATGTCTAAATGTGTATTAGTCATTGATTTCCTCCGTCGCTTGCAATTATTCTAACACATGTTAGATATTTTCCAATGCCATTTTGTAAGATACGTCTACAACCCTAGAGGAGATACCAATGTCCAGAAAAGCATACGTAACCGGAGTCGGTATGGTGCCCTTCCAAAAACCCGGCGCCTCTGAAAGCTATGACATCATGGCGGCAAAAGCGACCCGTTCCGCTTTGAAAGATGCAGGGCTGGACTATGACCAGATCGAGCAAGCCTATGTCGGCTATGTTTATGGTGACAGCACCTGCGGGCAACGCGCGCTTTATCAAGTGGGCATGACCGGCATTCCGATTCTTAACGTGAATAACAACTGCTCCACCGGCTCTTCGGCCCTGTTTTTGGCGCGTCAGGCGGTCGAAAGCGGCGCGGTCGAATGTGCCTTGGCTCTTGGCTTTGAGCAAATGCAACCGGGCGCGATTGGTGCCATGTTTGAGGATCGGGTGAGCCCTTTCCAATCCTTTGACGAGGCGACCGACGATATTGTCGTGGATAATGGCCTGCCGCTGGCGCTGCGCTATTTTGGCGGGGCCGGTAAGGCGCATATGGACGAATTTGGCACCACGATGGAAACTTTTGCCAAAATTCGCGCCAAGGCCAGCCGCCATGCGGCCAACAATCCCGTGGCCTTGTTTCGCAAAGAAGTCACCGCCGAGGAGGTGATGGCAGATAAGCTTATCTGGCCCGGTGTGATGACCCGTTTAATGGCCTGCCCGCCCACCTGTGGGGCCGCAGCGGCGATTATTTGCTCTAAAGAATTTGCCGATAAACACGGGCTGGATTCGTCTGTTCGGATCGCCGCACAGGCGATGACAACCGATGGCCCGGAAACCTTTGACGCACATGACATGCGCGAAGTGGTCGGGTCCAGCATGGCCAAACGCGCCGCGGATCAGGTGTTTGAGGCCGCAGGTATTGGCCCCGAGGATGTTGACGTTATCGAGCTGCACGACTGCTTCGCACATAACGAGCTGATAACCTATGAAGCCCTCGGCCTTTGCGGCCGTGGCGAGGCGGGCAAATTTGTTGATGACGGGGATAACACCTATGGCGGCAAATATGTAACCAACCCGTCTGGCGGGCTGCTTTCCAAAGGCCATCCTTTGGGCGCTACAGGCCTGGCCCAATGCACCGAGTTGGTCCAGCAATTACGCGGCATAGCGGATGCACGGCAGGTAGACGGGGCGCAGCGGGCGCTTCAGCACAATCTTGGCTTGGGCGGTGCCTGTGTGGTGACGCTTTACGAAAAAGCATAAAGGAAACGATAAAATGACAGGTAAACTAGAGGGACGCAGTGCCTTGGTATCGGGTTCAGGCCGCGGTATTGGCCGCGAAATAGCGCTGAAACTGGCCTCGGAAGGGGCGCGGATTGTGGTGAACGATCTTGACGCCGACCCCGCACAAGAAACCGCCGAAGCCATCCGCAATATGGGTGGCGAAGCCGCCGTTTGTGCCGGCAGTGTGACGGAAGACGGTTTCGCGGAACGCTTTATTGCCACGGCGGTCGATCATTTTGGTGGTGTCGATATCATCGTGAATAACGCCGGCTATACGTGGGACACCGTTGTGCAAAAGATGAGCGACGAGCAGTGGCATGCCATTATCGACGTGCATCTGACAGCCCCTTTCCAAATTCTGCGGGCGGCGCAACCAGTCATAAGTGCCGCCGCCAAAGCTGAAGCCGCCGAGGGGCGCGAAGTGTTTCGCAAGGTGGTCAATATTTCGTCTATCGCGGGAACGGGTGGCAATGCAGGCCAGATCAACTATGCCGCCGCCAAGGCTGGAATTATCGGCATGACAAAAACAATGGCCAAGGAATGGGGGCGCTACAAGGTCAACGTGAACGCGGTGGCCTTTGGCCCGATTCGGACCCGCCTAACCGAGGCCCCGGCAGATGGTGACAGCACAATCAAGGTCGAAGGCAAGGAAATCCGTGTTGGCCTCAACCCCGATTTATTAAGCCAGATGGAAACTTCAATTCCGCTGGGGCGGGTGGGCACGCCCCAAGAAGCGGCTGGCGCGGTCTATCTGTTTTGCGCCCCTGAATCGAACTTCATTTCAGGCCAACATGTGATTTGCGGCGGTGGCTTTGTAATCTAGCCCCCAATTGAAAGGATAATTACGTGCAACAACCATTAAAAAATATCCGGATTGTCGAACTCGGGCATGTTATCGCAGGGCCACTCGCCGCAACGCTTTTGGCTGATTTCGGGGCTGATGTTACCAAGGTCGAAAACCCGCGCGGGGGCGACATGATTCGTGATCTTGGGCCAAAAGCCGATGATGATGGGCAGGGGGTTTGGTGGAAAACGCTGGCGCGCAACAAGCGCATTCTGGCACTGGACTGGAAGCCGCCGGAGGGGCGAGCTATTCTGCGCCAGTTGGTGGAAAACAGTGACATCCTGATCGAGAACTTTCGCCCCGGCGTACTAGAGCGTGCGGGTATCGGCCCCGAGGTGCTGCACGAATGGAACCCCTCGCTGATCATCCTGCGCATTTCAGGGTATGGGCAAGATGGCCCGATGGAAAAAACACCAGCATTTGGCCGCGCCGCCGAAGCCATGAGCGGGCTGGCCCACCTAACTGGCTACCCTGATGGCCCCCCCATGCACCCCGGTTTTCCGGCCGCGGATTCTACAACTGGCTTGATGGGCGCATTCGGAATTATGCTGGCCTTGCAAGCTCGCCAAAACGGCACTGCAAACGGGCAAGTTATAGATTTGGCGGTGTTTGAAGGGCTTATGCGCCTGATTGATTATCATGTGCCGGTCGCCACTGGCACCAAATTATCCCCCAAACGAAATGGCCTGCGCCAACCAATGGATTTTGCACCGGGTGGGATGTTTCGCACCCGCGATGGGGTTTGGGTCACGGTCTCGGCAGGAAGCGCCGAAACGGCGCGGCGCTTATTGCGAGCGGCCGCGGGGGATGACTTCGCCAATGATCCGCGCTTTGTCACCATGGCTGGAATATCGGCTAATATGGGTGAGGTTTTCGACGCGTTGCAAACCTTCATCGGCAAACGTGATTTTGCCGTTGTGCAGGAAGAATTTGAGAAAAACGACGCCATTGCGGCGAAGGTTTTGAGCGTTGAGGATATTCTGGCCCACCCCCAAATTGCCCATCGTGGTGATATTGTGGGCGTTGCGGGTGAGCAAACCAAGGTGGTCGCGCCGGTGCCGCAACTATCAAAAACCCCGGGCGAAGTGCGCTGGCTTGGCCGCCCCGAGGGGGCAGATAGCCTCGCGGTTCTACAAGAACTGGGGTTAACGGCAAAGGATATTGAGGCGCTGGCGGCTAGCGGCGTGGTTGGCCTACCTAAACATAACAAGGAAACAACATGACTTTCAGATATACCGAGGACCAGCAGGAAATCCGCGATACGATCCTGCGCATCTGTGCCGATTTTGATGATGACTACTGGCTGGAAAAAGACCGCATTGGCGGTTTCCCGCATGATCTGCACAAGGCAATGGCTGACGGTGGCTGGCTTGGTATTGCCATGCCTGAAGCGGTTGGCGGCGCAGGCCTTGGCATCACCGAGGCTGCGATCATGATGCAGGCCATCGCTGAATCCGGTGCTGGGGCCAGCGGGGCCTCGGCCATTCACCTAAACATCTTCGGGCTGACGCCGGTTGTCGTTTACGGCACCGACGAGCAGAAAAAGCGGATGTTGTTACCGCTGATCGAGGGCCGTGAAAAAGCCTGTTTTGCTGTGACCGAGCCCACAACGGGGCTGGATACCACCAAGCTTAAAACCCGCGCAGTGCGGCAGGGCGATAAATATATCGTGCATGGCCAAAAGGTGTGGATTTCGACGGCGCAGGTTGCCGACAAAATCCTGCTGCTGGCCCGCACCACCCCACTGGAAGAGGTGGATAAGCCAACCGAGGGGCTGAGCCTGTTCTACACTGACCTTAACCGAGATTATATCGACGTTCGAGAGATCGAGAAAATGGGGCGCAAGGCTGTGGACTCCAACGAAATGTTCATCGACGGGTTGCTAATTCCGGCTGAGGATTTGATCGGCGAAGAAGGGCAAGGCTTCCGTCAGATATTGCACGGCCTCAACCCCGAGCGTATTTTAGTTGCGGCAGAATGTGTGGGCATTGCGCGCAATGCCATCAAACGCGCGGCAGATTACGCGAATGAGCGCCATGTCTTTGGCCGCCCTATTGGCATGAACCAAGGCATTCAGCACCCGCTTGCCAAAGCATGGGCGCGCGTCGAAGCGGCGAATCTGATGGTGATGCATGCGGCTGAGCTTTATGATGCGGATGAACCTTGTGGCATTGAGGCCAACGCGGCTAAATTGCTGGCCGCCGAGGCCGCCGTGGAGGCCACACAAACCGCCCAGTTAACATTTGGCGGGTTTGGCTATGCCAAAGAATACCATATTGAACGGCTGGTTCGCGAGGCGTTGTTGTTCCACATCGTGCCGATAACGCCGCATATGTTAATGTCGTTTATCGCCGAAAAGGCGCTTGGGCTGCCAAAATCTTATTAAGGAAATCGCTATGAAAGACGTGCTAAGAACCACCGGATTCTACTTCGAAGAAATTGAAGTTGGGGCCAAATTCACCACCCGAAGCCGCACCATTACAGAGGCGGATCTGGTCGGATTTTGTAATCTGACATGGATGACCGAATCTCTGTTTACCGATCTTGAGCATACCGATGAAGGCGCAGGCGCGCATGGCCGCGTGATCCCCGGTGTTATGGTTTATGCCATGGCTGAGGGCTTGTTGACCCACACAATGGAGCGCACGGGAATGGCCTTTTTGCATGCTGATTTCGCCGTCAAAGCCCCGACCTATGTTGGCGATTCTATCTGTGTCGAAGTTGAGATTATCGAGGCGCGCCCGACCTCAAAACCGGGGCGCGGATTGGTCCGTAGCCGGAATCGGGTTCTTAAATCTGACGGAATGGAATGCATAATCTACGAACCTCTGCGCATGCTTCGCGCAAGTAAATAGCAATAATACTGTTATATAGCAGTGGCTTATAAGATTATTAAATAGATGTTGCCAGATATTCTAACGCATGTTAGGTTTTCTTATGGGCTAGTGAGTTCACTAGCATGGGAGGAAAAATGGCGAATACAGAACAGCCACAATTCGGGTTTACCGAGGCTGAATTGCGCGACGCGTCAACCATCTATTCACCTGATCTTTTTAAGGGGCAGGTGATTGTGGTTACCGGCGGCGCGGGCGGCCTAGGGCGGGCGATTGCTGCGCTTTTTGCCCGGCTCGGGGCTACGCTGGCAATTTGCGGGCGCAACCCAGACAAGCTGGAAAGCGGTGCGACCTTCCTGCGTTCATTCGGCGGCGAGGTTCTGGCGCGACAATTAACAATTCGTGACCCCGAGCAAGTTGCAACCTTCGTGGATGAAATCTTTGAGCGTTTTGGCCGGCTTGACGTTTTGGTCAATAACGCTGGCGGCCAGTTTCCGCAGCCCGCCATTGATTACACGGTCAAGGGCTGGAATGCGGTGATCGACACCAACCTGAACGGCACGTGGTGGATGATGCAATCGGCTGCGAAAAAGTGGGTCGAATCAGGGCAACAGGGAAATATCGTCAACATCGTTGCTGATATCTGGCGGGGTATGCCCGGCATTGCCCATACCTGTGCAGCGCGCGCTGGTGTGGTTTACCTATCCAAATCCGTTGCTGTTGAATGGGCCCCTAACGATATTCGGGTCAACTGTGTCGCGCCTGGGTGCTGCGAAAGCACCGGTTTTGGCAATTACCCGCCAGAAGGGGCCGCGACCTTTAAAGAATCCAACCCCATGCGGCGCGCTGGTGACGAGTGGGATATCGCCGAAGGCGTGGTCTATTTAGCGGCACCTTCGGGAAAGTTCGTAACCGGCGAGGTTCTGAACATTGACGGCGGTCAGCAAATGTGGGGCGACCCATGGCCCACCGGGCGACCCAACTATTTTAAGATTAGCTGAGGGAGAGCAGTTATATGTCAAAGGTTGACGATCAAAGAGGATCTGGTGAATGACCGGCGCGACCGGAAAGCCAATTCTGGAATGCATAGGCGTTGAGCGGCGTTTCGGTGGCCTTGTTGCCGTAACGGGTGTGGATATAAAAATCCAGCGCGGCGAGATATTTGGCCTTGTTGGCCCTAATGGGAGCGGGAAAACCACGCTCACCAATGCAATCACCGGATTTTACCCCCCAAATGAGGGACGCATCCTTCTGGACGGTAAAGATATTACCGGAACGGCACCGCATAAGGTGGCAGGCATGGGTGTTGCCCGTACTTTCCAAAATCTAGCTTTGTTTAATGGCATGAGCGTTTTGGATAATATCTTGCTGGGCCGCCACATCCACATGAACCCTGGTTTAATCCGGACGGCACTCTACTGGTGGCTGGCGCGCCCCGAGGAAATTGCTAACCGCGAAGTCGTTGAGGAAGTTATTGAGTTTCTTCAGTTGGAAAGCATCCGGCATGAGCTGGTTGATGGCATCCCGATCGGCTTGAAAAAACGGGTCGAGCTGGCTCGTGCCTTGGTGGCCGAGCCGGATCTTCTCATTTTGGATGAACCTATGGCTGGTATGAATCAGGAAGAAAAAGAATATATGGCGCGCTTCATCCTTGATGCACGTGCCGAACGTGGTGTCAGCGTGTTACTGATCGAACATCATATGGATGTTATCACCGGCATTTGCGACAAAGTGCTGGCACTTAATTACGGTGAGATGATCGCGACCGGAAAACCAAAAGATGTTATCAAGGACCCACGCGTGATCGAAGCCTATATCGGAGGCTCTCATGGGGAATAATAACGATACAATCGGCCGTTTGCTGCAACACAACGCACTCGAACACGGCAATGATATCGCAATGCGCGAGAAAGATCGCGGCATTTGGCAGGAAGTAACCTGGGCGGAGTATGCCGAAGAGGTTACTCAATGTGCGGCTGGGTTTATGGCCGTGGGGGTCAACCCCGGTGATGCCGTTATGATTTTGGGCGATAACCGCATCCGGCTTTATGCCGGTATGGCGGCGCTCACAATGTTGCGTGCCTATGCGATGCCTGCCTATGCCAGTGCAACGCTGGAAGAATTGCAGCACTTTGTTGGCGAAGCCCATGTTGCCGCCGCCCTGGTCGAGGATCAGGAGCAGGTCGATAAAATTATGGACTTGCGCGAGGCTGGTGCTGACATCGCGTCGCTGATCTATGACGAAGAACGCGGCCTGAATCTTTATGATGTGCCGGGGCTGATGTCTTGGGATGTGTTACTGGAAAAGGGCAAAGCTCTTCTGGCAGAACAGCCAGACCTGAAAACACAGCTTATTGAGGGGGCAACGCCAGACGATCCGGCGATATTCATGCACTCCTCCGGCACAACCGGAAAGCCCAAAGGCATTGTGCTTAGCCAGAAAAACGTAATTTCGGGTGTGCGCAATGCTTATGCGGGTGGTGCTTTTGAATATGGCGAGGACATTCTGGCCTATTTGCCAATGGCTTGGGTCGGGGATTATGCCCTGACCGTTGCGGCGGCCATAACTTTTCGATTTACCGTCAATGTGCCGGAGCGTCAGGATACGGTGCAGCGCGATATGCGCGAAATTGCTCCGAACTTCTATCTTGCCGCCCCGCGGACATGGGATAACATGTTGACCAATATTCAGGTCGGGATCGAAAATTCAACCCGCTTGAAGAAATGGCTATATCACTTTTTCATGGACCGCTCCGTGGATGCGCAGCGGCGCAAGCTGAACGGCGAAAGTGGAGGAATGCTGGACAAACTGGGACTGTTTGTTGGTGAGCGGATTATTTTCGGACCTATTAAGGACCAGTTTGGCCTAAGCCGCCTGAAACACGCATTTACCGGCGGTGAGGCAATCGGAGAAGACACGTTTATCTTTTACCGTGCGCTCGGCATCAAGCTGCGCCAGCTTTACGGCCAGACCGAAAGCAGCGCTTTTAATGCCATTCAGTCCGCCGGTGAAGCAAGGCTGCACACTGTTGGCAAACCCTTGCCCGGCGTAGAGGTTAAAATAGCCGATAACGGGGAGATCATGTTGAAATCCGACAGTATCTTCACCGGCTACTTTAATAACGAAAAAGCCTCGCTTGAGGCCTTTCAGGACGGGTGGTTCCTGACCGGAGATGCTGGTTACCTTGAAGATGACGGACATCTAGTGGTGCTGGGCCGTGTTTCCGAAGTGGTCTATACCAAAAGCGGCGAACGTTATGTGCCCAACTATATCGAGAACCGCCTGAAGTTCAGCCCTTATATCAAAGATGCGGCTATTGTCGGCGCGGGACTTGATGAATTGACAGCCATGGTCTGCGTGGATGCTGAAGCGGTTGGCCATTGGGCCGAGGTCAACGGGGTGCCTTATGTATCCTACGCGGACCTATCGCAACGCCCCGAGGTCGCTGAACTCTTGAATGACGCTTTCATAAGGGTCAACAAAACTTTGACCGAAGGCTTGCAGCTGCGTCGGTTTGTGTCCCTTCACAAGGAATTTGACCCTGATGACGGCGAGATCACTCGAACACGCAAGTTGCGTCGGAAAGTGGTCGAGGAGCGGTATGCGACCGTCATAACGGCGCTTTATGATGGTTCAAACGATGTGCACGTAAAAGCAATAGTAACATATGAAACAGGCGAAGCAGGCTCCGTTGAACGGACGCTGCTGGTACGGGAGGTATAAATGGACTGGATTTTTCTATCAGAACTGACGGTGAATGGTGCTCTGACGGGGTTGTTGTATTCGCTTGTCGCGATCGGGCTTGTCCTGATCTACAAATCATCCGCGGTGCCCAATCTTGCTCAAGGTGCACTCACGATGCTGGGCGCTTATGTGGTTTTGGCGTTTTCAGATAATTTGGGCTGGCCGCTTTGGGTCGCCATCCCGCTTGCCGTTGTCATCATGTTCTTTGTCGGGATCGGGATCGAACGGGTTGCGCTGCGGCGTTTGGCCGGACGGCCTATTGTGATGATTTTGATGATGACAATGGGGCTCGATATCTTCTTGCGTGGCACAACCCTCGCGATTTGGGGCGGTTCGTCGCGCTCGCTCAATCTTGGTGTCAGCTATGACCCGTTTTTTGTGGGCGATATGCTACTCAGCCGCATTCACCTTGTGGGCGCAGCTGTTGCTATTGCAATATTTATTGCTTCGGTTCTGTTTTTCCGCACCCGCATGGGTATCCGCCTGCGGGCAATCTCAGATGATTATCTGGCCTCATGGTCGGTCGGGATATCTGTTGAAGGTGGTGTCGCTTTGTCTTGGGGGCTGGCCTCGATCGTTGCGGTGGCAACCGGTGTAATCTGGGGCGAGGTTCAAGGTGTGGACCAATCACTTTCTCTATTGCTGCTCAAAGGGTTAACCGTAGCGGTATTAGGCGGGTTGGACAGCATTTTGGGGGCTATCGTTGCCGGCATTATTCTCGGCATTATGGAAAGTGTTGGGTCTTTCTATCTGGATGCGCTCGTCGGAGGCGGCAGCCGCGACTTAATCGTTGCAGGTGTGCTTATTCTAACAGTTATGATCCGTCCGCACGGTCTTTTTGGCCGCCACGATATAGAAAGAATTTAAGCCATGTTTTATCGTCTTTCCGGTGTTCATCACAATAGCTACAAGTCTGACAGCAAAATGTTTCCGGTGCGAACCGACCGTAATGCTATCATATTCTTTCTGCTTCTCGGACTTGCCGCGCCTTTCCTGATCCCTTCGCTTTACCTGAATGGCTATGTTTTGCCCTGGCTAATCTGGACAGCGGCTGTGCTGGGGCTCAACTTGGTAACGGGCTGGGCGGGGCAGTTGCATTTGGGCTACGGGGCCGTGATGGCGGTCGGGGCTTATTCTGCGGTGCATGCTGCAAAATTCGGCATTCCGTGGGAGTTCGCGTTGCTTATTGGCGGGCTTGCCTCATCGGTGATTGGCAGCCTGTTTGCCTTTACCGCACTACGGGTTAAAGGGCTTTATCTGGCGCTTACAACTTTGGCGATGCAGTTTGTGATGGATTGGGTGCTGACGCACTCTCCGGCAATCTCGGGGGGGTCGCATGCTTCGCTGCAAGCGCCTACTTTTGCGCTGCTTGGGCAGGACATCACCTCAGATGCGGGGCTATACTATGTTGCCTTTGGCTGGTGCGTGTTGGTCACTATTTTTATGCTCAACCTAAAGCGAACCGGCTTGGGCCGCGCCTTGGTTGCCGTGCGTGAAAAAGATTTCGCCGCTGCTATTCTGGGGGTTAACAGTTTTTATTACAAGGTTATCGCATTTGCGGCCTCCTCGTTTATCGCTGGTATAACTGGCGCGCTTCTTGTTGCCACGTTTTATTTTCTGGCTGCCCCCGAACAGTTTGCTGTGCACGTATCAATTCAGGTTTTGGCAATGGTAATCATTGGCGGGCTTGGCAGCATTATCGGCAGCTACATGGGGGCGGCATTAATCTTGCTGATGCCCGGGCTTGTTAACCAGGTTTTTTCGGCAAGCGCGGACGTCCTGGGGTTGGAAATAGGTGTCGAAACACTGGCCCATATCCCGAACGCAGCTTACGGCGCGCTTATTGTCATCTTCTTGATGGTAGAACCGTTGGGGCTTGGAAAACTATACGCCAATATCAGGGATTACCTGATGGTTTGGCCATTTGATCAGCATAAGAAATAGGGTTGGACATGGCGCAGAATGAAAAAAATCCGGACGAATTGATCCTATCACTAAACAGTATTGAGGTTATGTATGACTCGGTGCTTCTAGCAATCAAAGGGGTTTCTATTGAGGTTCCGCGCGGTGGAATGATTGCATTACTTGGTTCCAATGGCGCAGGGAAAAGCACGACATTGAAGGCCATTAGCGGACTGCTAAAGGCGGAACGGGGCAAAGTAAGCCGTGGCGATATCCGTTTTGATGGTAAGCCCATTGGCGATATTCCTCCGCAAGACCGTGTCGAAATGGGTATCTGCCATGTGATCGAGGGGCGGCGGGTTTTTGAACACCTTACGCCGGATGAAAACCTCGAAGCGGCTGCGCCCATGTCTATGTCTCGGCGTGAAATTGCGAGCGAAAAAGAGCGGATGTACGAATATTTCCCGCGGCTGGCCGACAGGAAGTCGTCTCAATCCGGTTATCTATCGGGCGGCGAGCAACAAATGCTGGCGATTGGCCGCGCCCTAATGACCCAGCCCCGGCTGCTCATGCTCGACGAACCCAGCCTCGGGCTTGCCCCGTTTTTGGTTGCCGAAATTTTCGGGATTATCCAGCGTATCAACAAAGAACAGGGTTTGTCCGTACTTTTGGTGGAACAAAACGCCGTTGCCGCACTCGAAATTGTTTCGCATGGGTATTTGATCGAAAATGGCCGTGTGGTCATGCACGACACCGCCGAATCCCTGAAGAAAAACTCGGATATTCAGGAGTTTTACCTTGGCGGAGGAGAGGGCAAAAAATTTGAGGACATCAAGCATTACAGCAGAAGGAAGCGTTGGTTAAGTTAAAATTAGCTGCGCTTAAAGTTTAACAGAGGAGGAACTACCAAATGAAACTAACAACATACACCAAACATCTGGCCGCTGTCGCTGCCGTCGGGGTCGCCAGTCTGGCATCGCCGGCCGTTGCGGAAGAGGACACAATTAAGTTTGGCCTGTGTTATGACCTCAGTAAGTCATACACATTCGTAACCCCGCAAGTTTCGCAAGCGGCACAAGATCTCGCAACGCTGGTTAACGGGCAAGGCGGCATTGGTGGCCACCCCGTAGAAATCATCGTTCGGGACCACGGCAATGAGCCACAGCGTGGCATTGAGTGCTATGAGCAACTCCGGCGCGAAGGCGTGGCGGTATTTGATATGCTGTCCACACCGGTTTCGATTGCGGTTCTACCAAGGATCATGAAAGACGAAAACATCCTTATCCAGTCTTTGGTTGGGCGTGGTGACGCGGTGGATGGCTCTGTGTTTACGCAGGTTTTCCCTGTTGGTCCGACATATTGGGGGCAAGTCGCAAATGACATCGCCTATATCAAAGGCCAAAACGATGGCGATTTGAGCGGTGTGAAAATCGGGTTTGCTTACCTCGATTATCCGTTCGGACAAGAGCCAATCGAAATTCTGGAAACATTGGCCGAAGCCGAAGGCTTTGAACTTCAGCTATATCCTGTGCCACTTCCGGGTAGTGATCAAACCAGTGTCTGGACCAATGTGCGGCGTAACCAGCCGGATTATGTGATTGCATGGTTGTTGGCTGGCGGCCACGTTGTTGCGGCCAAGGAAATGAAGCGTAATGGCTTCCCGATCAACCGGTACCTGTCAGTAAACTGGCTAAACGAGGTCGATATCAACAACATCGGCGCTGAAGCTGCTACTGGTATCATGCGCGGCACAAACGTTGCCGGTGGTCAAGATATCCCGATCATTCAGGAAATTCTCACCGAAGTATATGGCAACGGTAACGGTGCTGGTGATGTTAGCAACTTGAGTGACGTATACTACAACACCGGTCTGGCTATTTATTCCGCCGCATTCGAGGCTGCACGCCTTGCGGTTGAACAAAACGGTTTCCCGGTTACGGCTGCTTCAATGAAGGCCGGTTACGAAAGCATTGCAGACTTTGATGCAAACGGCTTGTTTGCGCCAATCACTGTAACAGCTGACGACCACGGTGGCGGCGGTAAAACCCGCGTCGAAATGTGGGACGGTACAACTTGGGTTCCACAACAAGAGTGGACCGCAGCGTATACAGATTTGATCTGGAGCGTTGTTCGTGAAAGCTCGGCCGGTTACTCAGCCGAATAAAACAGTGTGGCCGGGGTGATTGCCCCGGCCACAACCCATATCGGGGCTTTCCCGATAAAATATAGCTCAAATCCTATATTCCAAGGACTTCCCATGACGGCCAATCCTATCGAACTCACCGTTGAAAACGGGGTGGCGACTGTTTTTCTCAATCGCCCCGAGCGCAAAAACGCCCTATCCGTGGCGGCCGCAAACGGGTTGGCAGATGCGTGGGACCAAATCGAAGCTGATCCGAATATCCGCGTGGCCATTCTGACCTCGGCTGATTGCGGCGTATTCAGCGCCGGGCTTGACCTGAAGGAAGCTACCCAGATCGCGCGCGATGAAGGTGTTGATATCCTTTCGAAAATGCGCGACCCATTCCACGACCGGATGCGCGCGTGCTCCAAACCTATTATATCCGCCATGACCGGAGACTTGATGGCCGGCGGCATGATGCTAACCCTGATGAGCGATCTGCGCGTTGGCCTGAAGGGCAGCAAAGTCGGCATTACCGAGGTTAAAATGGGCCGTGGCTCGCCTTGGGCGGCTCCGGCCTTGTCTATGCTTCCGCAACCGATTTTGATGGAGATTGTTCTGACCGGAGACTTGATGCCAATCGAGCGCCTGCACGATTACGGCTTTACCAACTATCTGGAAGATACCCCCGACGCCGTGCGGGCCCGCGCAACGGCGCTGGCCAACCGCGTGGCCTCCGGCGCACCGCTATCCGTTGTTGCCGCCAAAGCCAGTGTGCGTGCCACGATGGATCTGGGCTGCTCCGGCGGCCTAGAAGAAGGCAAGCGCCTGCACGAGGGGGTTTATGCCAGCCAAGACGCCATTGAAGGCCCCCGTGCCTTTGCCGAAAAACGCCCGCCTGTTTGGCAGGGCAAATAAAGGAATTTTAGTATGTCAGATTTGATCAGCTTTGAGGTGGAAAATGGGGTGGGCATCTTGCGTTTCACCCAGCCCGCCCGCCGCAATCCCTACAGCATAGCATTTGTTGACGCGTTTGTTGCCATTATGAATGCAGCACAAACCAATGATGATGTGCGGGCTGTTGTCATGACGGGCGGGGAGCATTTCTCCAGCGGCGGTGATCTCGTTGGGTTTCAGGCAGAAATAGCCAAAGGTGCGCGCGCAACATATAATATGGTCAATAAGGTTCATTCGGGCGGAAGGGCCGCCTATGGCTTTAATAAGCCGCTCATTGCCGCCGTGAACGGCGTTGCATACGGCGCGGGCATGAGCCTTGCCCTATGTGCCGATGTCATCGTTGCAGCGGAAGACGCCCGCTTTTGCGAAGTGTTCGCCAAGGTTGGCGGTTGCCCGGATACCGGCTCCAGTTGGCTATTACAACAGCGTGTGGGCGCGGGCGTTGCGCGTATGCTCATCTTGACCGGTCGCGAAATTTCCGGCGAAAAAGCGCACCAGCTGCGCGTGGTTGAGGAATGTGTTCCTGCTGACCAAACCGAAGCGACCGCCATTGCGCTAGCAACGGAAATGGCCGCAAACCCAATGTTCGGTATGGAAAGCTGCAAGCGCGTGATGCGCGAAGTGGCGGAATGCTCGTTTGAGGAGGCTCTCGAAGTGGAATGCCGTGCCCAAACTATTCTGCTGGGCGCGCATGATTTCCCCGAAGCCATGAAAGCCTTTTCCGAAAAGCGTAAACCGAATTTTCGGGACAGCTAACGACTCAAATATCTGAAAAATACTCTAAAGGAGACCCTGAAAATGAAGGTGCTAGTGCCTGTCAAACGTGTGATCGATTATAACGTGAAAGTACGCGTCAAAGCGGACGGAAGCGGTGTTGATCTGGCAAACGTTAAAATGTCGATGAACCCATTTGATGAAATTGCCGTAGAGGAGGCCATTCGCCTCAAAGAAGCCGGTAAAGTCGAAGAAATCATTGTGGTTTCTATCGGCGTGAAGCAATCGCAAGAAACCTTGCGCACCGCTTTAGCCATGGGTGCAGACCGCGCGATTCTGATCGTGGCGGCCGAGGATGTGCATACAGACATCGAACCACTCGCCGTTGCCAAGCTACTAAAAGCCGTGATCGACGAAGAGCAGCCCTCGCTGGTTTTGGCTGGAAAACAGGCCATCGACAACGACATGAACGCCACCGGCCAGATGCTTTCGGCTTTGCTGGGCTGGTCGCAAGCGACCTATGCGTCTGAACTGGCGATCGACGGCGACAGCGCCACGGTTACCCGTGAGGTTGACGGCGGCCTACAAACGATCAAGGTTAAAATGCCTGCCATTGTTACGGTTGATCTTCGCTTGAACGAGCCACGCTATGCGTCGCTGCCAAATATCATGAAGGCAAAGCGCAAGCCGCTGGATGAGAAAACCGCTGCCGATTTCGGTGTAGACGTGACACCACGCCTGACCGTTCTTGGCACAACCGAACCTGCCACGCGTTCCGCAGGTGTTATGGTCGCTGACGTGGCCGAGTTGTTAACGAAACTTAAAGACGAAGCGGGGGTTATCTAATGGCTGTTCTACTTCTTGCCGAAACCAATGGTGCGGAACTATCCGTTGATCAAACTGCCAAGGCCGTAACTGCGGCACAAGCGTTGGGGGATGTAACGGTTCTTTGCGCGTCTGCCGGATGCGCTGGGGCTGCCGATGCCGCCGCCAAACTTGACGGCGTTGCCAAAGTTCTTTGTGCCGACGATGCCGCCTATGGCAACGGTCTGGCCGAGCCAATCGCTGATCTGATCGTATCGCTTGCCGATGATTTTGAGCACATCGTGGCCCCTGCGACCGCGTCGGGCAAAAACATCCTGCCGCGCGTTGCCGCCTTGCTGGACGTGATGGTGATTTCCGATGTGACCGGTGTAACCGATGGCACTACATTTGAGCGCCCGACCTATGCGGGCAACGCTATGCAGACGGTGCAATCCGGTGACCCAAAGAAAGTGTTAACCATTCGGACTGCTGGTTTTGATGCTGCGGGCACAACGGGCTCTGCATCTGTGGAAAGCATTTCCGCCGCTGCGAACCCGGGCCTTTCGGAATGGGTCGAAGATAAAGTTCAGGCATCTGATCGCCCCGAACTTACCGCCGCAGGCATTGTGGTTTCCGGTGGGCGCGGTGTTGGTTCTGAAGAAAACTTCGCGATTATCGAGAAGCTGGCTGACAAGCTTGGGGCTGCCGTTGGCGCATCCCGTGCTGCGGTTGATTCAGGCTATGCGCCGAACGACTGGCAGGTTGGCCAGACGGGCAAAGTTGTTGCTCCTGACCTCTATATCGCTATCGGTATTTCCGGCGCGATTCAGCATCTGGCTGGCATGAAGGACTCCAAAATCATTGTTGCCGTCAACAAAGACGAAGAAGCCCCGATTTTCCAGGTTGCAGATTACGGCCTGGTCGCTGATCTGTTTGATGCAGTGCCGGAGCTGGAAGATAAACTGTAAGTAATCTTACACATTTGCAATGGAAGGACCTAGCCTATGGCAACTGAAACAACCCTCGTTCGCGCATTGGTCGCGCCAAAATTCGATACGAAAAACCTTGCGCTCGCGTTGGGGGCCTCGATGGTTATCGCACTGGCCGCACAAATTAGCGTGCCCATGTTCCCCGTGCCGATGACCCTGCAAACCTTGGCGATTTCGGTAATCGGCCTAACCTTCGGTGCACGGTTGGCGGGCGCAACTGTGCTGATGTATCTAGCCGAGGGCGCCATCGGCTTGCCGGTTTTTGCAAATGGGGGCGCGGGTATTGTCAGCCTCTTTGGCCCGACTGCCGGATTTTTGTGGGGGTTTGTGGGAATGGCTTTTCTGACAGGCTGGCTGGCCGAAAACGGATGCTCCCGGGGGGCTCTGCGTATGTTTTGGGCGGCAATTATTCCAGCCGCACTGCTTTATGTGCCGGGTGTTCTGGGCTTGTGGGGCTTTACAACGCTCAATTTATCGGCGGCGTTTCAGGTGGGCGCAGTGCCCTTCTTTGCAGGTGATGTTGTCAAATCCGCACTTGCAGCTCTGGTCGTGAGCGGAAGCTGCGCGCTGCTGAAAAAGGCAAACAGCACCAAATAAAAACGTAAAGGTTCCCGCCATTTATTGCTGGCGGGAACCTTTTTCTTAAAAACGCTGCGCCAACCGAACACCTTCGTTGATGGCCCGCAGCGCATCCAGCTCGGATGCTTCCTTGGCACCGCCGATCATTGCTGCATCAATACCTTTCTCAAGCAGGGCATCGTGCAAAGCGTGGACCCTTTCCTGACCGCTGCACAGAACAATCGTATCCGCTGCGATCGTCTCGGGCTGGCCATCCAGAATGATGTGCAAACCCTCGTCGTCAATGCGGTCATAGGATACCCCTGCCCGCATCTCAACACCGTGTTTGCGCAATGCGTTTCGCAGTATCCAGCCGGTAGAGACTCCAAGAGATTTCCCCGGCTTTTCGGATTTACGTTGCAGAACCGTCACCTCGCGTGCGCTGGGTACGGGCGCAAGCGGATCGCCATCTAGCGCACCGGATGTGGCGAAGTTTTTATCCACCCCCCAGGTTTTATAAAACCCTTCGCCGGTGCTTTCAGGGGCGGTAACCAGATATTCAGCCACATCAAACCCAATGCCACCTGCGCCAATTATGGCAACGCGTTTACCTGCGCTGCGTTCGCCTGACAGGATTTGCGCATAGGTTGCCACCTTGGCATGCTCAATGCCGGCAATATCCGGAATGCGCGGGGTAACGCCGGTGGCGATAACCACGTGGTCAAACCCTGCCAGTGCATCAATGTCGGGGCGGTTGTTCAGCTTCACTGTCACCCCGTGTTTGTTCATTTTGTTTCGTAAATACCGCAAGGTTTCATCAAATTCATCTTTGCCCGGCGCGGCGCTGGCCAAATTCAACTGGCCTCCCAGCTTATCCTGCCCTTCAAAAAGGGTCACATTATGGCCAAGGCTTCCGGCCTCGGCGGCCGTCGCCATGCCAGCCACACCGCCGCCAACCACGGCGATGCGTTTGGGAATATCGGCTCGTGTCTTGTGGAATTCGGTTTCATGCCCGGCCCGAGGATTAACCAAACACCCGGCGACCTTTTCGGAAAAGATATAGTCCAGGCACGCCTGATTGCAGGCAATACAGGTGTTGATCTCGTCGGCCCTGCCCTCGCGGGTTTTGCGAACAAAATAGGGGTCCGCTAGCATCGGGCGTGCCATTGAAATCAGATCCGCATCACCGCTGGCGATAATATCTTCGGCCAGATCCGGCGTGTTGATCCGATTTGAGGCCACCACCGGAATTGAAACCGCCCGCTTGATATTGGCCGGCGCCCCTCGCCAGGCCCCGCGCGGCACCGGATAGGCGATGGTCGGCACGCGGGCCTCGTGCCAGCCAATGCCGGTATTCAGCATATCTGCACCAGCCGCCTCAACCTTTTGCGCCAATGCGATAATTTCTTCAGTCGGGGCACCGTTGTCGATCAGATCAGCCGCAGAAATCCGGTAGATGATCATGAAATCCGACCCGCAACGCTCGCGCACGGCACGTACTATTTCAACTGGAAAACGATGGCGGTTTTCCGCACTGCCCCCCCATTCATCGGTGCGTTTATTGGTGTGGAGAACGGTAAATTCGTTTAGTAAATACCCCTCGGAACCCATAATTTCGACCCCGTCAAACCCCGCAGCTTGCGCGTTGGCCGAGGCCGTGGCGAAATCGTCTATTGTTCGCAAAATGTCGTCACCCGTCATTTCGCGCGGCACAAATCGGTTAATCGGCGCACGAATCGCGGAGGGCGCGACGCAGTCTTCGGTTTTGCCATAACGCCCCGTGTGCAGAACTTGCGCACAGATAAGCGCCCCCTCGGCATGAACCGCATCACAAATCGGGCGCAGCGTTTGTACCTCAACGGCGTCATCCAAGCGCGGACCGTCCGGATCAAAAAGCCCTTCAGCATTGGGCGAAAACCCGCCCGTAATAACCAGTGCCACCTCGCCCCGCGCCCGCTCGCCGTAAAAGGCGACCTGTTTGGCGATCGGGTCCGTTTGCGTTTCAAGGCGCGTGTGCATTGACCCCATGATTACCCGATTGCGTAACTCATAGGCGCCGACGCGGAGCGGCGACAACAGGTTTTCATGGCTTTCGGGCGTTGCGTGCGGGTGTTTCATATCATTCTCCGTTTCTGGCTTGCTTAGCTTTCTAACATTTGTTAGGTTTTTTGCAAGAATGGAATCTCTTGTCCAAAAAGGAAACCAAAATATGCAATTTCAGCCAACTGAAGATCAGCAAGCATTTCGCGATGCGGCCGCACGTTTCGCCCGTGAAAAACTGGCACCAACTTATCAGGAGCGCGCCAGTGGTCATACATTTGACCGTGACCTCATTCGCGAGATGGGCACCCTTGGCCTGATTGGGCCGGACCTGCCCACTGAATTTGGCGGTATGGGCGAAAGCGCCGTTACGGCGGGGTTGATCACAGAGGAAATCGCGTATTCGGATTTCAATGCCAGTTATGTGCAGCTTTTGGGGTCACTTATGGGCGGCATGGTCGCGCAGCATGCGTCCAAGGATATTGCGGCCGAATGGGTACCCAAAGTCATATCCGGTGATGCCGTGATCGGGCTGGGCCTGACCGAGCCACGCGGCGGCTCTGATGCGGCCAGCCTACAGCTCAAGGCCGAAAAAGACGGTAAAGGCTGGCGTTTGAGCGGCGAAAAGACCTCGATGAGCTTTGCCGCGCAGGCTGACGCGGCCGTGGTGTTTGCCCGCACGGGCGGCCCTGGGGCCAATTCACGCGGGGTAAGTGCATTTTTTGTTGATCTGACATCCGAAGGTATAACCCGCACCCATTTTAACGACATTGGCACCAAGCCTGTCGGGCGCGGGTCAGTGTTTTTTGACAATGTTTATGTTCCCGATGAAAATATGATGGCGGAACAAGACCGTGCTTTTGGTACGATCATGGCGGGGTTTGATTTTAGCCGCGCGCTGATCGGGCTTGAATGTGTCGGGGCGGCGCAGGCTTCGGTGGATGAAACCTGGGCTTATGTGCAGGAACGCGAGGCCTTTGGTGCGCCTCTGGTGCAATATCAGGGCGTCAGCTTTCCAATCGCTGAGGCCGAAACCCAGCTCACCATGATGCGCCAGCTTTGCTATTATACGCTAAGCCTGCGGGATCAGGGATTGCCCCACACCTCGCAAGCCGCGATGTGCAAATGGTATTTACCCAAGACCAGCTGCGAGATCATTCATCAATGTCTGATTTTGCACGGCCATTACGGATACACCACCGACCTGCCGCACCACCAGCGTTATAATGATGTGCTTGGTCTGCAAATCGGCGACGGTACGGCGCAAATCCAGAAACTGGTGATTGCCCGTGAAAAAGTTGGCCCGGTAGCCTTGCAATACAAAAGCAAACCGAAGGGCGGCGCAAAATGAGCCTTCCGGTAACACACAGCATTGAGGGCAACGTTGGAATCATCGAGCTTAGTCGCCCTGAAAAGTTCAACTGTCTTTCCCTTGAGGTCCACGAACTGATCGGGGCGGCTCGAAAGGCGTTTGAAGCTGACCGCACGGTGCGGGCCATTTTGATCCGCGCCCAAGGCAAACATTTTTGCACGGGTGCTGATTTGACCCAAGTGAAAGGCAAGCTACAAGACCCTGTTGCGCTGGATCATTTCATTGGCTTTGGTATGGATGAATTACGTGCGCTCGAACAAAGCGCGCTGCCGGTGATCGTTGCTGTGCAGGGGCTTTGTCTGGCGGGGGGTATTGAGCTTATGCTATCCGCCGATGTCTGTTTTGCTGCTGAAACCGCCCAGTTTGGCGACCAGCATGCCCAGTTCGGGTTGATCCCCGGCTGGGGTGGCAGCCAACGCCTGACGCGCATCATGGGCCAGCGCCGCGCGCTTGATCTGATGATCTCGGCCCGTTGGCTGAAGGCGGACGAGGCCAAAGATGCCGGATTGGTAAATTACATCGTGCCGGATGCGGATTTGCTCAGCGCCGCGCAGGGATATTGCCAGACCATCGCCACCCGCTCTAGGCCCGGCATCGCCGAGATGAAGCGCCTAGCGCGTGAAGGGGCAGACCTGACGATTGATCAATCTATGCGGCTAGAGCGCGACGCAGCCGTGCGCGCCCTGCCGAGCGCGGATGTAACCGAAGGCCTTGATGCTTTCGAGAACCGCCGCACCCCGAATTTCAAACAATAGACCGAGAGGCGACCATGGATTTTACACTGAACGGCGAGCAGCGCCAAATATATGAATATGGCGACCAGTTAGCTCAAAGCTATGACAACACCTATTGGCTGGAGCATGCGCGGGAACACAAATTCCCCAAGGAGATGTTTCAGCAAATCGCCGATGACGGCTTTTTGGGGCTGATGGTTCCCGAAGAATTCGGCGGGGCCGGCCTTGGCATGACCGAAATGTCCCTTTTTATGGAAGGCACCGCAAATAACGGTATTCCGATGTTGATGATGGTGGTTGGCCCGACCATGTCCATGGCGCATTTGGGCAGCCATGGCACTGATTTCCACAAAAAAGAGCTGTTACCCGCCGCCTGCAAAGGCGACATTCAGTTTTGTTTTGCGATAACGGAACCGGGAGCTGGCTCGAACTCAATGAAGACCAAGACCTTCGCCAAACGAGATGGAAATCGTTTTAAGCTTTCGGGCGAAAAGACCTTTATTACCGGTGCCGATGTGTCCGATTACTGCCTAGTGGTCGCCCGCACAACCCCACACGATCAGGTGGCCCGTAAAACCGACGGGTTCACTATGTTTGCGGTCGATCTAAAGAAAAAAGGGGTCGATATGCAACGGGTGCGTATTTCGATTCCTCTGCCCGAAGAGCAGTTTACCCTGTTTTTTGATGACGTGGATCTTGGCCCCGAAGATGTGGTGGGCGAAGTGGATAAAGGCTTCGAAATCCTGTTTGATTCCCTTAATCCGGAACGCATCATTCTAGGCGGCCTGTGTTGCGGAATCGGGCGGTTTGCGCTGAATAAAGCGGTCCAATACGCCTCGGAACGCGAAGTTTTCGGGCAGCCGATCGGGGCGCATCAAGGCGTGCAGCACCCACTTGCCAAAGCCCATACAAACATTGAGATGGCCAGCCTGATGACCCGCCGTGCGGCATGGGAGTATGACAATAAACTGCCCGCCGGTGCCAGCTCCAACATGGCCAAATTCGCGGCTGCCGAGGCCGGCATTGAGGCGGTTGATGCCGCACTACAGGCGCATGGTGGTTCCGGTTTTACCGAAGATACCGGCATTTATGAAATGTATCCGCTGATGCGCCTTCTGCGCACCGCTCCGGTAAACCGGGAATTGTGCCTAAGCTATATCGGCGCATCTGTTATGGGCCTGCCACGGTCTTACTAGGCCGCCTCGCTTTGAAAGGAGTTTGAAATGGAATTTGGATTGCAGTATCGTCGCCCAGACGCGCTTGAAAAAAAGGATGCCAAGTGCTGGCATTCGTTTGAAATGGCCCCTTTGAGCGAGGTGCAGCGCGTTCAGGAAGAAAAGTTGGTAGAGCAGATGGTCTACCTGAAAGAAAACTCGGATTTTTACCGCGATATTCTGGCCGACGCAGGTGTGGATTTCGACGATATCCGCACCGTAGAAGACCTGCAAAAACTGCCGTATACTTTCAAAACGGACGTCCGGAAAAGCCTTGCTGCTAGCAAGCCCTTTGGGCGGCATCAAGCGGCAAACCTGCGGGATATTGTCCAGATGCAGGCGTCCTCCGGCACCACCGGCAGCCCGTCTTACGTTGCGCTGACCGAGCCGGACGTTGAGATGTGGCACGAAATGTCTGCCCGTTGTTTCTTTGCCAACGGGGTGCGCCCCGGAGACATGGTGTTGCACGGGTTTTCGCTGGCGAAAGGCTTTGTCGGCGGTATTCCTGTCATGCAGGCGCTTCAGTATATGGGCGCAATTGATGTGCCCATCGGGGCTGATGGCGGTGCGGACCGCCTGCTGCGCGCCTGTGCTGATACCCGCCCCCGCTGTATCGTTGGTGCGCCTAACTTCATTCTTCATCTCGGCGAAAAAGCCGAAGAAATCCTCGGGGTAAAAGCGTCGGAGCTGGGCGTTGAACGCATCATCGTTGGCGGCGAGCCTGGTGGCGGCATACCTGCCATTCGCAACCGCATTGAAGAGCTCTGGGGCGCGAAATGTTGCGAAATGCTGGGCGGCACTGATCTGGGCATGGCATACTGGGCCGAATGTGACAACCAAAGCGGCATGCACATGGTCAACATGGACCATATCATAACCGAGCTTCTGGACCCTGACACCGGCAACATCATCCCCTTTGAAGAGGGCGCGCAGGGCGAAATGGTTTATACAGCCCTTGGCCGCCAAGCCAGCCCAATGCTGCGCTTTCGCTCGGGTGATTTTATCGAGGTGCTTGGCACCACCTGCTCATGCGGGCGCACCAGCCCCAAGATCCGTTGCATCGGGCGCACCGATGATATGCTGATCGTGCGCGGTGCAAATGTGTTCCCCTCCGCCATTCACAGTATTGTTAACGATTTGCTGCCTGAGACCAACGGCGTAATGCGGGTTGTAGCTGATTTTGACGGCCACACCACCCAAGGCGCGCTGAAGGTCATCGTCGAGCGCGGGCCTACGCGCAAGCCTGCTGATGATGCCGCCCTCAAGTCAAAGATCGAAGCGCGCCTGCGCGATGCGCTGGTATTCAAGGCCAATGTCACCATCGTGGCAGCGGACACCTTTGAAAAACCGGGCGCCGCTAAAGTTGCCCTAACCCTCAGAGAGTTTCCGGACCTGCCATGACCCGCCTGAAAACCACAGTTAACACCGGCGCGGATGACTTCCTCGCCAATGAAGCCCATTACGCCGAAAAGCTGGCAGAGCTGCACGAATTGCGCCGCTCGCAGCGGATTGGCGGCCCGCTAAAAGCGCGGGACCGTCATATCGGCAAAGGCAAAATGCTGCCACGCGAACGGGTTGAACGGCTGGTTGACCCCGGCACGCCCTTTCTGGAACTGGGTGATTTTGCCGGATTGGATAAGTATGACGGCGTGCCTCCGGGGGCTGGCATCATCACCGGAATTGGGGTGATCGAGGGCCGCCAATGTATGATCATTGCCAATGATGCGACCGTTAAAGGTGGCACTTATTTTGGCATGACGTGCAAAAAACACGTCCGCGCACAGCGCGTAGCATGGCAAAACCGATTGCCGGTCATCACGCTGGTTGATAGCGGCGGGGCGTTCCTGCCCGAGATTGCCAACATTTTCCCGGACGAAGGCCAGTTTGGCTCGATTTTCCATAATCAAGTCGGCATGTCGGGTGATGGCATCCCCCAAATTGCTGTGGTCATGGGGCCTTGCACCGCAGGTGGTGCCTACATTCCGGCGCTTTGCGACGAAGTCGTAATCGTGCGGGGGCAGGGATTTATGTATCTCGGGGGGCCAGAACTTACGTTTGCCGCGACGGGTGAAAAGGTCGATGCAGAAACGCTTGGCGGGGGCAAAATGCATAGCTCCGTTTCTGGCGTGACCGACCATCTAGCCGAAGATGACGCGCATGCGCTGTCGATCACTCGCCAGATTGTTTCGCATTTGGGTGAAAAACCTGCGCCGCGCAAAACGCCGGTCGCCTCCCTGCCCCCTGCCCTTCCGATCGAGGAAATTCACGGCATTGTTAGCCGTGATGCCAAAGTGCCGACAGACAACCGCGAGATCGTCGCCCGCCTTGTGGACGACAGCGAATTTCATGAATTCAAGCCGATGTATGGTGACACATTGATGACCGGCTGGGCGCGGATCCATGGCCATGAGGTTGGCATCCTTGCCAATACCGGCGTGCTGTTTGTGGAGGCCGCGCTAAAAGCCACGCATTTCATCAACCTCTGTGTTCAGCGGGATATCCCCTTGGTGTTTCTGGCGGATGTGAACGGGTTCATGGTGGGCCGTGAGGTTGAACAGGCCGGCATTGCCAAAGCGGGGGCCAAGATGATTACCGCGATGTCCTCGGCTCGGGTACCAAAATACACTGTTATCACTGGTGGGTCCTACGGGGCCGGATATCTGGCCATGCTGGGGCGTCCGTTCCAGCCGGACGCGATGTTTGCATGGCCCACGGGCCGCTCTGCGATTATGGGGCCGGAACAGGCGGCAAGCGTGTTGTCACAAGTCCGCGCACAAATCCTGGCGCGCGAGGGCAAAAGCTGGACACCCGAAGAAGAAGAAGCCTTCAAGGCCCCTGTTCGCAAAGAATACGAAGATTTTCAGGGCGCCTATAACTTCGCATCTAACCTGTGGATCGACAATGTGATCGCGCCAAGCGAAACCCGCGATGTGCTGGCACTATTGCTTGATGTGGCCTCACGCCGCCCCAAAGTTGAAACCAATTTCGGCGTGTTCCGGTTCTGAGGATAAATCCATGCACATAAAAACACTCTTGATTGCGAACCGTGGCGAAATTGCCTGCCGTATTGCCCGCACGGCTCGTGCCAACGGGATCACCCCCGTGGGCGTGCATTCCCAAGCGGATGCCAACGCGCTCCATGTGCGCGACATTGGCCACTCCGTTTTGATCGGGGCCGGGCCGGCAAGTGAAAGCTACCTGAAAATCGACGCGGTTATAGAGGCCGCCAAACGTGTGGGGGCGGATGCCATTCACCCCGGCTATGGTTTTCTGGCTGAAAACCCCGATTTTGCCAATGCCGTTGAGGCCGCCGGAAAGGTTTTTGTTGGCCCGACCGCCGAAACGCTTGACCGTTTCGGCGATAAGGCCAGCGCCAAAGAGGCCGCGATTGCAGCGAATGTTCCGGTTGTTTCTGGTGTGTCCGGTGCAAAATCCGACCCCGAAGACATTGCCGCTGCCGTGCGCGAAATGGGCTTTCCCGTTTTGCTAAAAGCTGTTGGCGGCGGCGGCGGGCGTGGCCAACGGCTGGTCGAATCTGACGCCACCTTGATGCAAGATATCAAAGGGGCGCTGCGCGAAGCTAAATCCACATTCGGATCCGAAGGTATGTTGCTGGAGCGCTTCCTCCCCGAGGCCCGCCATGTCGAGATTCAGATCGCGGGCGATGGCAAGGGCCATGTGGTGCATCTGTTTGAGCGCGATTGTACCTTGCAGCGCCGCCATCAAAAGGTGATCGAGGAAGCCCCCGCATATGGTTTGCCAAGAGATTTGCTGGATAATATGGCCGCCGACGCGGTGCGATTGGGCGAAAGCCTGAATTATCGTGGCTTGGGGACGGTTGAATTTTTGGTCACCGGAAACGCATATTTCTTCCTCGAGGTTAATCCACGCATTCAGGTTGAACACCCTGTGACCGAGGCCATTACCGGCCTTGATCTGGTCGCCTTGCACCTGCGCGTTGCCCAGGGTGCGGGGCTGGGTTTGAACCAAAGTGATATCACCTGCACCGGCCACGCCATCGAGGCACGGCTTTACGCCGAAGACCCGGCGAACCAGTTTGCGCCCTCAACCGGCACCATCACAACGCTTTCCTTGCCCGAAGGCATTCGCATCGATAACGGCGTCGAAGCGGGTGACGAGGTCAGCCCTTTCTATGACCCGATGATCTCCAAGTTGATCGTCCATGCTGACGACCGCGAAACCGCGTTGGCCCAACTGGCCGCCGCGCTGGATAGCACCGTAATTGCCGGCGTTGAAACCAACCGCGACTTCCTGACAGCCCTGACCCGCGATGCGGACTTTGCCCAAATGAACGTGCATACCCGTTGGATCGATACGCGGCTTGAGGCGTTAGCCACCCCGCCGGAGGACCCCCACGCCAACCTTTGGCGCGCCCTCGCGGCGGTTCTTTTTGTCAGCAAGGGGCGCAACGACCAAACGACCAACCCTTGGGAAAACCACAGCACCTTCACGGGCTGGCGATTGAACTTTGGCGATCCTCTTGCCGGGGCGGGTCAGCGCGTTACGCTGATGAGCACTGGCAATACGGGCGAAGAGCTCCGCGTTAGTCCAATTGGCGAGAACGGAACATTTAGCGTTTTTGATGCATCAGAAACGCCCCTGACCCTGTCTTGCGTTGAGCTGGACAACGGGCGGTGGCGCGTCTCTCACAATGGCGAAACCTTTATGCTGACCGCGCGATATTGCGGCGATGATATCGAGATCAGCACCGCAGAATCCCGGCAGCTCTTCCGCACCTCCCCGCCATTGGCTTTTGCCGGAGCGGAGACCTCGGCTGAGCGGCTGGTGACCTCGCCCCTTACAGGTATGATCGTTGAGGTCAGCGTTGCTGACGGCGACGAGGTTACCGAAGGCGATGTGGTCGCGATTCTGGAATCCATGAAGATGGAAATTTCAATACAAGCGGCCAATTCGGGTGTCGCTAGCAATATCTCTATTACCAAAGGCATGATGGTTGACCGGGGCCAATCCCTCGCCGAAATCATCCCTAACGAAAGTGAACCAACATGAGTGATTTCCCAAAATTCGTCGAATTTCGCGAGGAAGGCCCACGCGAAGGCTTCCAGATCGAGAAAAAGATTTACCCGATTGAGCAGCGTATTGAGCTGATCGACCTGCTGTCTGACACCGGCCTGAAGCGCATTCAGGTTGGCAGTTTTGTCAGCCCGAAATATGTGCCGCAAATGGCGGATACTGGCGCTCTGTTTGAGCGTATTAAGCGGGTGCCGGGGGTTAATTACACCTCGCTTTGGCTAAATGACAAAGGCTTTCGCAAGGCCCTGACGGCGCATAATGTCGATATCGACCCGCGCCTGCTGTTCTACCCGTCTGACACATTCTCTCGCGAGAACAACAACGCATCCTCGATGGAAATGCGCGAAAAGCAGCGCGATTGGGTGCGGCTTTATAAAGAAGAGGGACTGGCCGTTGACGCCGCCTATGTAATGACCGCCTTTGGCTGTAACTTCGAGGGCGAAATTCCGCAGGAACGGATTCTGGACGATTTCCGTTTCATCCTTGATCTATGCGCCGAGGAAAACATCCCCGTGCCTATTCTTGTGATCGCTGACACAATGGGCTGGGGCAACCCTGAAGCCGTTAAACGATTGATCGGCGCGCTGCGCGATATGGCGCCGGAGGCCCGTATCGGGATGCATATTCATGATACACGCGGCATGGGCATTGCCAATGTTTATGCGGCGCTGTCGATGGGGGTCGATATGTTCGAAAGCTCGATTGCGGGGCTTGGCGGCTGCCCGTTTGCAGGCCACGGCCATGCCCGTGCCGCAGGCAATGTCAGCACAGAAGACGCGGTTTTCATGTGCCATGAACTCGGGATCGAAACTGGCATTGACCTGGATAAACTGATTATAGCCGCCACAAAAGCCGAAGAAATCATCGGCGTACCGTTAATGGGCCGCGTGATGCACACGGGTGGCCTAGACAAATACCGCAAGGCAAAATGAGGATAAAAACATGACAAAAACACTAGATGGAAAAGTAGTATTGGTAACTGGTGCTGGGGGCGGCATTGGCCGTGACATCGCGCTGACAGCCGCCGCACAGGGGGCCGCTGTGGTGGTCAATGACCTTGGCGCATCGCTGAAAGGCGATGGTCAAACCGAGCTGGCCGCGCAAGCCGTTGTAGATGAAATTAAGGCCGCCGGTGGTGATGCCGTTGCCAATGCCGACAGCGTTGCCGAGCCGGATGCGGCACGGGCGATGGTCGATCGGGCGGTCAAGGAATTTGGCCGTATCGACGCGGTGGTCAACAACGCCGGCATTCTGCGTGACGGGTTTTTCCACAAGATGACCTATGAGGATTTTGACGCGGTGGTCAAAGTCCACCTATACGGCGCGTTTAATACCTCGCGGGCCGCTGCGGATTATTTCCGCGAACAAGACAGCGGCGCGCTGGTGCATATGACCTCGACCTCGGGCCTGATCGGCAACTTGGCGCAGGCAAATTATTCGGCGGCCAAGTTGGGCATTGCCGCCCTGTCAAAATCCATCGCGCTGGATATGCAGCGCTGGAACGTGCGCTCCAACTGCATTGCGCCTTTTGCCTGGAGCCGGATGATCGCTTCGATCAAAGTGGATAGCCCCGAACAGATTGCCCGTGTTGAAAAGCTAAAGCAAATGACCCCTGCCAAGGTTGCCGTAATGGCCGCATTTTTGGCTTCGGACGCAGCAGCCGATGTGACCGGCCAAATCTTTGCTGTGCGCAATAACGAGATATTCCTCGTGAACCAGCCACGCCCTGTGCGTTCCGTCCACCGCTCCGAAGGCTGGACGCCCGAAACAATCGGAGAGCACGCCATTCCGGCCCTCAAGGCCAGCTTTGTCCCGCTCGAAGTTTCCGCTGACGTATTTTCATGGGATCCGGTCTGATGGGAAAGCGTAAAGACAAACTAACCTCCGACATTGCGTGGAGCAATGCAGACACCATCAATGTGCGCGGGCTGGACTTGCCGAGCGAAATTCTCGGCCATATGAACCTTGGTGATCTGGCGTTCTTGCAGCTGACAGGGCGCAAAGCCACGGCCGAGGAATCTAAGGTCTTTAACGCCATCGTTATTACACTCGTCGAGCACGGTATTACCCCTTCGGCGATTGCTGCGCGGATGACCTATATGGGCGCACCGGAGTCCCTTCAGGCGGCGGTGGCCGCAGGGCTTTGCGGCCTTGGCACGGTGTTTGTCGGCTCGATGGAGGGGGCATCGAAGATGCTTTACGAGGCCCTGCCGGCAGATAAAGTTGGCACCGGTGTTGATCTGGATGCGCTGGCGATTGAAACGGTTAACGCTTTTCGCGAACGGCGCGCCATTGTGCCAGGGTTGGGCCATCCGGTGCACAAACCGATAGACCCTCGCACCCCGCGCCTGTTCGAGATCGCCGCCGAAAATGGCAAATCAGGCGAATACATCGCATTGATGCAGAAAATCCATGCGGTGGCCGAAGAAAAATCTGGAAAAATGCTGCCCATTAACGCGACCGGTGCGGTTGGCGCAATTTGCTGCGAATTCGGGTTTCCGTGGAAAATCGTGCGCGGCTTTGGCGTAATGGCGCGGGCCATCGGGCTGGTTGGGCATATATTGGAAGAAGGCGAAAACCCTATTTCCTTTGATATCTGGCAACGGGTAGAAGAAGAAATACTGGAAACCAGCGGACCCGGAAAGTGACACCATTGCAAACTTCTGCCCCCAATACCCATGACGACCTGCGCGACGCATTGCGCGCGCTGTGCGCCGAATTTCCACCGGAATATCACCGCAAACACGGCGCTGAAGAAACCTACCCTGAGGAATTTGTCAACGCCCTAACCGAGGCTGGTTGGCTGGCGGCCATGATCCCCGAAGAATATGGCGGCTCTGGCCTTGGCTTAACCGAGGCCTCCATTGTGATGGAAGAAATCAACCGTTCGGGGGGCAATGCAGGCCATTGCCATGGGCAAATGTATAACATGGGCACGTTGTTGCGGCACGGCTCGGATGAGCAAAAAACAAAATATCTGCCCGGCATCGCCTCGGGGGCGCTACGCCTGCAATCCATGGCCGTGACCGAACCAACAACAGGCACCGACACCACCAAGCTCAAGACAACGGCGGTGAAAAAGGGTGACAAGTATGTGATCAACGGGCAGAAAGTCTGGATCAGCCGCCTTCAGCATTCTGACCTGATGATCCTGCTCGCCCGCACCACACCCTTGGCCGAGGTTAAGCGCAAGTCTATGGGCATGTCGATTTTCATCGTTGATCTGCGCGATGCAATTGGCAATGGCATGGATATCCAGCCGATTGCCAATCTGGTCGGCCATGAAACCCACGAAGTGTTCTTTGATAACCTCGAAGTTCCCACCGAAAACCTGATAGGCGAGGAAGGGCGCGGGTTTTACCACATCCTCGACGGGCTGAATGCTGAACGCACGCTGATTGCCGCAGAATGTATTGGCGATGGCTATTGGTTTATCGATAAAGCCCGCAGCTATGCCAATGAGCGCGTGGTGTTTGACCGCCCCATCGGCCAAAATCAGGGCGTGCAGTTTCCGATTGCGAAATCTTTTGTAGCGATAGAGGCCGCCAACCTAATGCGCTTTGAATCCTGCACACGGTTTGACGCCGGGCAGGACTGTGGCGCGCAGGCCAACATGGCAAAGCTACTGGCCGCCGATGCCAGCTGGGAGGCGGCAAATGCCTGCATCCAGACCTTTGGTGGCTTTGGCTTTGCTCGGGAGTTTGACGTAGAACGCAAATTCCGCGAAACCCGCCTTTATCAGGTTGCACCGATTTCCACCAACCTGATCCTGTCTTATGTGTCTGAGCATATTCTTGATATGCCACGCTCATTCTGAATGAAATCGCTGATTTAATTGATCTCAATCATTGCGCAAAACAGCCGTTGGGGCACCTATTTTGCGTGTCTATCAATTTATTGAAGGAGAAATGCAATGGGAAGACTTCAAGGTAAAACCGCACTGATTACCGGTGCCGCGAGTGGAATGGGTGCTGCCGAGGCCAAAATGTTTGCCGCGGAGGGCGCGAAGGTTATCGTTGCAGATGTTAATGATGCAGGCTCCAAGGCCGTGGTTCAGGACATCACCGCCGCGGGCGGCAGTGCCATTGCCGTGCATTTGGATGTAAGTAACGCCGCAGATTGGGATGCCGCAATCGCTGAGGGGGTCGAGGCTTTGGGCGATATTAGCGTTCTGGTCAACAATGCCGGTATGATGATCATGAAGCCGGTGCAGGACACTACGGAAGAAGAATGGGACAAGATTTTTTCGGTCAATGCCAAAGGGGCGTTTCTGGGAACCAAGGCCGTTCTGAACAGTATGAAAGCCGCAGGCAGCGGCTCAATTATTAACATATCGTCGATCTATGGCATCGTTGGGGCACCTTCAGCGGCTGCTTATCAGGCGACAAAGGGGGCCGTGCGGCTTTTAACCAAGGGAACGGCTGTGGATTATGCGCCTTTCAATATCCGGGCGAACTCGGTTCATCCGGGCTTAATTGCCACCGGAATGACCGAAGATATGCTAAAAGATCCGGACGTCACCAAAGCGCTGCTTGGTCCTACCATTTTGGCGCGCCCAGCCCAACCAGAAGAAGTGGCCAGTGCGGTTTTGTTTCTGGCTTCGGACGAGGCGTCCTACATGACAGGCGCGGAAATAGTTGTTGATGGCGGCTATACTACACAATAAATGTACCTACAGGGCGGGCAATGCTTGGCTGCCCTGTTCGCTAGATTTACTCATTTTAGGGGAACCGCGATGACAGACCTTCTTGATATCACACCCCTAAAACGCTGGATCGGCAAAACCGAAACAGTGCAGGATTGCCTGACGAACTCGCTGGTTGAGCGTTTTCGGGCCACCCTTGACCCATTCCTGTGGTCCGGCGAAGGTATGCCATTGGGCCTGCACTGGTGCCTCGCGCTGCCCACCACCCCAACGGCAGAACTGTCAGAAGACGGACACGCGAAAAAGGGCGAGTTTCTGCCGCCCGTACCGCTGCCTTCACGAATGTGGGCAGGCGGCGAGGTTGTTCATCACCAAAACTTTATGCCAAATGCGCCCGTGACCCGCATTTCGACCATTACCGACATCTTTGCCAAAAAGGGTAAAAGCGGGGATCTGGTCTTTGTCACTGTTGGCTCTGAATATTATTCAGATGACCGGCTGTGCATCACCGAGCGGCAAGATCTGGTTTTTCGCAATCACGCCAAGCTGAGCAAACCCGCCGTGGCTGCTGCCACGCCAAATGCACCTACCACACAGCAAGATGCGCTAACGCCAGATCCGGTGTTGCTGTTTCGCTATTCGGCCCTGACCTTCAATTCACATCGCATCCACTATGATCCGGATTATGCCCGAAACGAGGAAGGCTACGCTGGCCTCGTGGTGCATGGCCCGTTGCAGGCAACGCTGCTGCTAAATCTGGCCGCCAAAAAAGCCGGTAAACCGCCACATCGTTTTGCTTTTCGCGGCTTGGCTCTTGTCACTCACGGCGTTCCGATTGAGCTTCACCACGCCCGCAAAGATACCAACGAAACAGTTTGGTGCCAGACCACAGACGGCACCAAAAGTTTTACGGCAACCTATAGCGATCGCTAGATCAACCGTCTTTCTGATTGATCAGCAGGGAGGCGTCCTCGGGCAACGCGCCTATTATTTCAATGCTATCCGCACGAATTCGCGCCGACTTCTGGAACGCCACGGCTGCGGCCTCACGAGCCTCGGTCTTATTTACCCCTGGCTCCAAAACTAGACATAGGCGCAATGTGTCGCGGCCCTGCTCGCGGGTTACAACCGCCTGCGCCGCAACAGCGCCGGTTACAGCGATCACAACGTCCTCGATAGCCCGAGGGTAAACGAAAATTTCGCGCACCTTCACGGCCGCACCAACGCGCCCTTGAATGGCCGAAATCCGTGTGACCCTGCCATCACTCGCCGCTTCCAGCGCAAAGGCACTGTCGCCTGTCCCAAACCGAATCATCGGCCAGCTAGGGTCCCGTGCCGTAACCACAATTTCACCGATCTCGCCTTTGGCCAGAGCTTCGCCACTAACGGGATCGCAAATCTGTACGATCCGGTCAGGATGCACCAAATACCCGTCGCCACCGTCTTCATAGGCAACAAGCCCAAGATCAGCGGTTGCATAGGCAGCCCAAGTGGAGACCCCGTAATCCGCCTCAATGCGGCGGCGCTTGGCCATCCAGTCGCCCATTTCACCGCCCAGAAAAGCCGATTTCACTTTCCACGCATCGCGGCCATAGAGTTCGATCACCGTATCGGCCAAAGCTAGAAAAAACGCGGTGCTGGCACAGATCGAGGTGACACCGGTTTCTACAATTATCTGCGCCTGCAATTCGCGATTCCCAATACCACCAGGAATAACGGTCGCCCCTGCGGCCTGCGCCGCCTCGTCAAATAGCAAACCGGCAGGCACCAGATGATAGGACCAAGTGTTAAGAATAATGTCGTTTGAATTAATCCCGGCCGAACGGAATAACAAATCGAGCCCGTGGCCGCCAACGCCGGATAAGGAGGGCTCGAATATCGGACCGGGAGAAACATATATCCGCGAGAGGTTACGCGGATCGGTTGCGAGGAACCCGCCAAAAGGCGGATTCTCGCGTTGGAGCGTCAACAACGCCTCTTTTTTCATCACTGGCAGGCGGGAGAGCTCCGCCAGTGATGAAACCATTGCCGGATCAAATCCAGCTGTGTCAAACCGTGCCTTCAGCCCCGACGAAATCTTGGCTGCGTTAGAATACGCTTTGGCGATTTCGGTATAGATGGGGTCAGACACGGCAGTTTCCTTTGGCTTGATCCTTAGATCGGGCAGTTCGGATCAAATTGTGGAGGACGCTTTTCACGGTGCGACAGCACACCTTCTTTAACATCTTCGCTCATGAAGCCCAGCATCTCCAGCGCAGTTGAGGCATCAAAGATTGGCCCAGCCTGACGCAGCCAGTTGTTCAGCGAGTATTTGGTCCAGCGGGTCGCGCTTTGCGAAGCGGTGGCCATTTCAATCGCTGTATCAATTGAAATCTGCTCCAGCTCGTCGTCCTCAACACACATGGAAACCATGCCGATTTGGTCGGCCACTTCGCCGGTGATTGGCTTGCAGGTCAGCAGGTAATATTTGGCTTTGGCCATGCCACACAGCAGTGGCCAGATGATCGCGGCGCAATCACCCGCAGCAACGCCCAAACGCGGGTGACCATCAACGATTTTGGCGCGTTTGCCAGCGATGGAAATATCAGCCAGCATCGCAACAACCAGACCAGCACCGGCAGCAGGGCCGTTGATGGCTGAAATGATAACCTTGTTACAGTTGATAATGTTGTAAACCAGATCTTTGGCTTCTTTCCACGTTTTCATGATCTCTTTAGGATTGCCGATCATGCCCTCAATCAAGCTGAAATCTCCGCCTGCGGAAAACGCTTTGCCGGCACCGGTAACAATGATCGAGTTAAAATCCAAATCGCGATCAATATCGATCCAGATATCGGTCATCTGGGTGTGGGTTTCTGCATCAATCGAGTTATAGGTCTCGGGCCGATCAAAGGTCATGCGCAGCACGCGATCAGCCGGTGCGTCGAACGACAGTTTCGGGTATTTCTTTGCGTATCTTTCTACATAGTCAGTCATTTTCGTTTCCTCTCAGTGAAAATGGATGTCAAAGGCCAAGAACAGCTTTTGACAAAATGTTGCGTTGAATTTCGTTAGAACCGCCATAAATCGTGGTGGGCCGCGCTTTGTAAAAACTGGCCAGCACATCCACACTGATATTGCCGATTTGCAAGGGGCCAACCGTGCCGCCATCGGGGCCGGCGGCTTCGATCATCAGCTCGGAAATGCGTTGATAGGTCTCGGTCACCCAAATTTTCAGCATAGATACATCCGCACCCAGCGTTTCTCCGCGTTTTAGCTGATCTGCAAAGCGGGAATAGAGCGCTGCGTGATCTTCCACATCCAGCGCCACTTCTGCAAAGCTGTCACAAAAGGCGGCATCGCTAAAACATCCGCGCCCACGCGCGAAGGTTTCGAGCTGGCCGAGCGCGTTTTGCGCCAAACTGGGCGACCCTATAAAAATCCGCTCAAAGCTCAGCAACGCTTTGGCCATGCTCCAACCCTTGTTCAGCTCGCCAACCAGATTGGCGCGTGGCGTGCGGGCGTTATCAAAGAAAACTTCACAAAACTCTGTTTCGCCAGCTAATGTCGTGATGGTGCGCACTTCAACGCCGGGCTGGTCTACACTTGCCAGCACAAAACTGATCCCTTGCTGTTTACGCGGTGCATCGGCATCCGTCCGAACCAACATAAAGATATGGGTGGCGTCATGTGCCATCGTGGTCCAGGTTTTCTGACCGTTTATGACAAATTCATCCCCTTCAATCACCGCACTGGTGCGCAGGTTGGCCAGATCAGACCCGGCACCGGGTTCTGAATACCCTTGGCACCAAATGTCCTCGCAGGTAAGAATGCGCGGCAGCCAGTAATCTTTTTGATCTTGCGTTCCGAACTTGATAATCAGCGGGCCAACCATCTGAATGCCCATATCGCGGCCACGGTTAACGCCATAGCGCTGCTGCTCTTCATAGAAGATCAACAGTTTCGCGGCTTCAAGCCCCATGCCGCCGAATTCGGCTGGCCATGCGGGCGCGACCCAGCCTTTGGCGTGCAGTTTTACATGCCAATGCGCAATTTCCGCAAATTTGGGGCGGTGCGGCAGGTGGCGCAGTTCTTCGGGGTATTCCGCTTCAAAAAAGCCACGAACCTCGGAGCGGAATTCCGCGTCTGTCATTGCGTTCCAATTTGTCATTTGCCTGCCTCCTCTGTGTCTCGGGCTTCCAGCCAGCGGCGGCGGTGATACTTCGCATCGCCCAGCCACGCCGATAGAACCAGCGCCCGGTTCAATAGCAACCCAACGTCAAATTCATCTGTGTACCCAACCGCACCATGCAGCTGGATCGCTTCCCGTGTAATTTTTTGCGCGGCCGTGCAGGCCCGTGCCTTGGCACGGCTGGCTTGGCGTATCCGCGTCAGCGGGCTTGTGGCGCTTTCCATGGTGCCAAGCGCTTCGCGCACGGCAGCTTCAGCCACTTCCTGCATGATCTTCATGTCAACGGCGCGGTGCTGGATAACCTGAAAAGATCCAATCGGTTTATCAAATTGTTCGCGCGTTTTAATGTATTCAAGCGTTAAATCCAGCGCGGCTGCGCTTAAGCCCACCAGCTCGGCCGCGGTCAAGGCTGTCGCATCAGCAACCGCCGCGCCAAGGGCCTCGGCCACATGGGCCCCCTCAGCAAGCACCTCAACCGGCGTTGCCGCAAAATCCAGTGCGCTCAGGGCGCTACCATCCGATTGCCGCACGGCGCGCCTTGTCACGCCCGTCGCATCACCCTCGACACGCACAAGCGCAAGGCCATTTGACCCCTTGGCAATCACCAGCACCGGCGCAGCATCTGCAAGGCCCATGACCCAATCTTTGCTACCCGTCAACGCGCCGCCTTCCAGACGGCAGGCAATCGTGTCAGACACACCCCGCGTGTCGCGCTCTTGCCATGCGACTGCCAGCGTGATTTCGCCCGAGATCGCGCGTTCCAGATCCGGCCCGTCAGCGCATAGCCGGTGCATCAGCCCGATTGCCATTGCAACAGATGGCACTACCGGTTCGGGGGCGATCACGCGACCAACCTCCTCGGCGATCACACCGGCTGCGGATAATCCCATGCCTAGCCCGCCAGAGTCTTCGGGGGTTGTCACGCCCAAAACACCGGCTTCGGCCAAGTCACGCCATACATCTGCGTCCCAACCCGCGCCATCATCGCGAACGCGGCGCGCCCGCGCAGTTCCGCCGGCGCGCTCCAACAGGGTGCGAGCGCTATCGCGCAGCAACCGCAGGTCTTCTTCTTGTTCCGTAGTCATCAGGTATCATCCTTTTTGCGCATCATCACCGCAGTTTCGGTCATAAAAACCTTTTCACCAGCCGGGTTGAATGCCTCAAGCGTATATTTCATAACCCCGCGATCGGGCTTGCTGCGCGAAGGCGTAACGCTGTCCACCACGATACGGATATCCAGCGCCTCATCCGGGAAAACTGGGCGCAGCCAACGCAACGCATCAAAACCGATACCGCCGATATTCGCCACACCAACCATCAGTTCACGCATGACAGGTTCAAACACCACCAACATAGTCTGGAACCCCGACGCTATCAGGCCGCCATGAATGCCTGTGGCATAATCTTCATCTATGTGCAGGCGTTGCGGGTCCCACTCGTGGGCAAAGCCCATAATCTGATCTTTGGTCAAGGGTTTGGAGCGGAAATTGAAACCCTGTCCGGCATAAAAATCTTCGAGATACTTCATTGGCCCTTTTCTCCCTCTGACTTGGCAAAGCCCGCATCGAAACCCGTTGCGCCTTGCGCGGCAATTCTGTTGCGGTTGAATTCTTCCAGCTTGGGGTAGGTCTCATGAAAGGCCTCAAGGAATTCCTCCATCGGCGCATCCACAAATAGGCCGCGGTCGTTCACATATTCCATGTGCCGCTGATCCTGTTCGTCAAATTCATGGAAAAGCGCGTCATGCTCTCCGTCAAATACCAACGATTTTACGCCAAACCGGTTGCACAGATCCATGTTAAAGGCCGGTGTCACTTTATAGGGTGTTCCGTCTAGCCAAAGCTGGACATAGCCGTGGTAAATGAACAGGTCGGTATCCATCAATTCGGCCAGCTTCGGTGTATTTAGGTGATTTCGCACATCGGCAAAACCTAGCGCGGCCGGAATGCCAACAGCCCGCAAACACGCCGCCAGCAAAATGGCCTTTGGCACACAAAAAGCCGACTCCATCCCCGCAATTTCGCTGGCACGGTAGGCTTCGGCGTTTAGGGCGAATGTGTAGGGGTCATATCGAATGTTATCACGCACAGCTTCGAACAGGCGGATAGCTTTTTCCTTTTTGGAAACGTCGGGCGCCATGTCACCCAAAGCTGACATGACAAAGGCATGAACTTCCCTGCTGTCGCTATCGACATAATGCGCCGGAGACACAAAGCGCCCCGCCTCGTTTGACAATTCTGACTCCGACATCTCAACCTCTTCTTTGCAAGCCGCGCCACATTCTAACAAGTGTTAGATTATGGCACTCCCCGAGCAGCGTCAACCTTCCACCGCATTTATTTTGGTGTTTTTTCGAACCCGAGTACTGAATTTTGCGCACCAAGATCAGGAGCAGTGGCCGTTTTGGAGGGGGCCGACCGGAACATCGGTGCAATTGGCAGCGGCAGCGCGTCAATCTCTGTCTCGCCAACAAGCGTTTTCCGCTCAAAAACCCCGCGCGCGATAAAATGCGGGTCTTGCCTTGCCTCAAGCGGGGTTTTAACAACCGAGCAACAGCAATCCGCCGCCGTCAAAAGCGGCTCCCAATAGGCGGAGGGCTTAGCCGCAAGCCTACGTGCCACTTCGGCCTTGGTGGCGTCCTGATCTTTGTCGTCATCCCGCAGGGCCGCCGGAAGGTCAATTACGTTACAAAACGCAATCCAGAACTTTTCCTCAATGGCCCCGACAGCTATCTGCCGGTCATCTGCCGCCGGATACATCCGGTAGCGCGCCGTGCCGCCGGACAACCGGTCCATACCATTTTCAATTTCTTCACCTGCCACAACGCCGTTGGCATGGGCCCAATAGGCAAAGGCAAAAGCGCCTTCAGCCATGGCAATATCAAGATATGAGCCTTGCCCGCTTTTGTCTCGCTGGCGCAGGGCCAGCAGAATATTCATCACCGCTGGATAGGTCCCGCCACCGATATCCGCAACCAAGGCAAATGGATTGGCCGGTTGCTCCAAAGGCCCCGAGCTCAGTGATAAAATGCCTGCATCGCCAACATAATTCATATCATGCCCGGCAGCCTCGCGTTTTGGCCCTGTCTGGCCATAGCCGGTGATCGAACAATAAATAACTGCCGGATTAAGCGCCTTCACGGCCTCGTAGCCCAGCCCCAGACGGTCCATAACGCCGGGGCGAAATTGTTCAACAATAACGTCGGCTTTTTCGATCAGGTGCCGCAGGCTTTCAACAGCCCCCTCGGCTTTAAGATTCAGCGCGATGCTTTTTTTGCCACGGTTAAGGACAGCATAGCCAAGGCTGCGCCCCTCGATCTGCGGCATGGTCAGGCGCATATCCTCGCCTGTGCCGGGGCGTTCCAGCTTGATAACTTCGGCCCCGGCTTCGGCCAGCATTAGCGTTGCCATCGGGCCAGGTAAAAGCGTGCTGAAATCCAGCACTAGAATATCGTCAAGGGGTTGCGTCATCTGTTTTTCCTTTTAGGCAAGGCGCGCGGCGCCATTGTTGAGCACCAGCACATCGCGCTCTGGCACCGATGCGCGGAACCGCACGTCTTTGCCATCTTCCCAGATTTCAAACCGCACGGTTTCGCCAGGGTAAACCGGCGCAGAAAACCGCACATCAAGGCCCACCAAACGGCTGGGGTCATAATCGCAAATCGACTTTAAAACCGCACGTCCCGCCAGACCATAAGTCGCCAGCCCATGCAAAATCGGGCGATCAAACCCGACCGAGCGCGCCACTTCAGGGTCCGCGTGCAGCGGATTATAGTCACCACTTAGCCGGTAAATCAGCGCTTGGCGCGGCAGCGTCGTCAGATCACAAACATGATCAGGCGCGCGCTCCGGCAGCACGGCTGGCACAGGGCCGGGCAGGTTTTCACCGCCAAAACCCCCATCTCCCCGACAAAAAGTTGACATTTTAACGCGCGCCAACGTCTCGCTGGTTGCGGCATCAATGATGTCACGGCTTAGATACAGGACCGCACCCTTGCCTTCGCCCTTGTCGGAAATCTGGTCAATACTTGTGCGGCCAATCACCGTACCGGCAACCGGTAGCGGCTTGAAAACCTCAAGCCACTGCTCGCCGTGCAGCACCTTTTTCCAGTCAATGCCCGTCTTCGGGTCTTTCAACCAAAACCCCGGATAGCCCAGAATAACAGCCATGCTGGGCGCGGCCATCAGCCCGTCTTCATAAACATAGGCCAGCTCTTTCTGGTCATTCGGATCCTCACCAAACCCCAGCCCGAGCGCATAAAGCATGGTGTCGCGTTCGGTGTAACTGTGCTCGATGTCTTCGAAGGTCCAATTTTTCAGCGCCTCAATATCCATGGCAAATTTCCTTTCAATCTGAAATCAGACGGTATTTTGTGAGCCTAGAATCGCCGTGACCTGACTGGACAGCACACCGCCATTGCCATGCGCGACCGCCAAATCCACGCCCTTAAGCTGCACCCCCGGCGCATCGCCTCTGATCTGGCGCGCGGCCTCGATAATCGTGAAAATGCCATACATTCCGGGATGCACACAGGACAATCCACCGCCATTTGTATTCACCGCCAGCGCGCCACCGGGGGCAATTCGCCCCTCCGAAACAAACGCACCGCCTTCGCCTTTTTTGCAAAAGCCAAGGTCTTCCAGAAACAGGATTGTATTGATGGTAAACGCGTCATACAGCTCCACCACATCAATATCCGCCGGCGTCACGTCCGCCATTGCAAAGGCCCGTTTGCCCGAGCCTTTGGCCGCCGTTACTGTAAAATCTTTCATCTGTGATATCTGGCGATGGCTGCTTTCTGCGGCAGACCCTAGCACATAGACCGGCGCATTCGGGAAATCCTTCGCTCGATCCGCGCGCACCAAAATGATTGCCCCGCCACCATCAGTTACCAGACAACAATCCAGCTTGGTTAAAGGGTCCCCGACCATGCGCGAGCTTAGAACATCCTCGCGCGTTAGCGGGTCACGCATAAATGCTTCGGGGTTGTGGCTGGCCCACGCCCGCGCTGCCACGGCCACGTCGGCCAAATTCTCGCGGGTGGTGCCATATTCATACATGTGCCGCGCGGCTGCCAGTGCATAGCCGGATATCGGATAACGCGGGCTGTAGAGCCCCTCGTAAGGCGGCAGTTTTGAGGCTGTTACCAACCGCCCCGATGCGGTGCGCTGGTTGGAGCCATAACAAATAAGCGCCACATCACATAAGCCCGCCTCCAGCGCCATTGTTGCCGAGGTCAGGTAATTCACAAAAGACGAGCCACCCGTCATGGTTCCATCAATATAGCGTGGTTGGATGCCTAGATATTCCGCGGCCATAAGGGCTGGCATACTGTCTTCCATCATGGTGCAGAAAAGCCCGTCAACATCGCTTAGCTTCAGCCCGGCATCGTTCAGCGCTGCATGGGCAGATTGCGCCATGACATCATAAGCACTAAACCCGTGCGCCTCACCGAATCCGGCATGGCCCACACCTACAATCGCAGATTTTCCGCGCATATTATCAGTCATCTCTTAACCCTCCGCCGGTTTGCACAAAACGGCAGGGTTGCCGTCAATGTCACCCACAAACACCGCAACGGGCATTCCAATTTTCACATCAGCCGGTGCGATCCCGTCAACACGGCTCATCATGCGGACCCCTTCGGCCAGCTCGACCATGCAAACATTATAATCCCCGCCACTCTCGGGGCGGCGGCGCACTGTGGTGGTGGTATGCACTTCACCCATTCCTGATGCCCGATGCCAGCTTATCGTTGTGCTGCCACAATGCGGGCAGTTAATTCTGGGGAAGAAGTGGGACTTGTCACAGTCTTCACATCGAGGAATATCTATCTGTCCTTTTGACAGCCCGTCCCGAAATTTTGCATCGGGTCCTAATGCACTTTCCACGTTGCCCTCCTTTTGCCATCTTGGCAGAATACGAATCTACATTGACCTCGTTTCTAACAGACGTTAGATTTAATGCAACTCCCCTGATATTCAAACTTGAGAGCGGATATACATGAGCGACCAAACCCCAGGCGCCCTTGCTGGAATAAAAGTTATTGATATGACCTCGGTCGTTTTCGGGCCGTTGGCGACCCAGATGCTTGGCGATCTCGGCGCCGACGTTATAAAAGTTGAAAGCCCCGAGGGCGATATGCTCCGGCAGGTACTACCGGCCCAAAACCCCGGCATGGGCGCTGCCTTTCTTGGCACAAACCGCAACAAACGCAGCGTCGTGCTTGATCTGAAAACGCCCGAAGGGCGCGATCAGTTGTTGGCGCTGTTGAAGGATGCTGATGTCTTTATTTCCAGCATTCGCCCTGCGGCCCTCGCGCGGCTGTCCCTATCGCCTGATACTTTGCGCAGCCATAATTCCAAGCTTATCACGGTTGCGGCTGTTGGGTTTGGATCAGACGGGCCTTATGCCGACAAACCGGCATATGACGACAGTGTGCAATCGGTTTCGGGCATGGCGGGGCTAACGATGATGCAAGACCCTGACAATGCACCGGCCTATGCGCCAACAATCATTGCGGACAAATTAGGCGGCTTAACCGCCGCCCATGCGGTTACAACTGCGCTGTTCCATCGCGAGCGCACGGGGCAAGCCCAGCATGTCGAGGTTCCGATGCTGGAAACCCTTTCTTCGTTTCTGCTGGTGGAACACATGGCGGCAGCCACCTTTGAAGAGCATCCCGAAAGCTTTGGCTATAAACGCATGCTGGTGCCCCATCGCCGCCCCGTGCAAACGAAAGATGGCTTTATCACCATCCTGCCCTATTCAAACGCCCAATGGGCGCGCTTCTTCAAAGCGGTTGGCCGGGCCGAAATGCTGGACCACCCTTGGGTGACCAGCATGGACAAACGTAGTGAAAATATTGGTGGAATCTATGATATGGTTGCCCAGATAGCGCTGGAACGCACCACCGCCCAGTGGCTTGATTTGATGGAGCAGGCCGACATTCCGGCCATGCCCGTGCGCTTGTTGAAAGATTTACCACAGGACGCGCACTTGGCCGCCACCGGTTTCTTCCAACAAATTGACCACCCAACCGAGGGCCAAATCTGGACAACAAAACCAGCGGTTAAATATTCTGCCACGCCCGCACGTTTTGACATTACCCCCGCGCCCCAAAAGGGCGAGCATACTGAAGAAATCCTGAATAGCATTAACCGGACTTCCCCCAAAACACCGTAAGCTAATCGCTGTTTGCTTGGGCCGCTTGGAGTTGCAATGTCGGGGGGGTTAGGTGTTGGCCAGATCCTCAACAAAGCGCGTGAACGCGCCAACCGGCTCGCGCTCAGGAGTGAACTGGTTCTCGGGCGCGCTCATATCGGCAAAGCCAAGCGCCACGCCGCACACCACCATTTCATGTGCCGGAATTGCCAGCCTGTTCTGAATGATTGTGTGAAAGCCGGCAAAGGCTTGCTGTGGGCAAGTATCGAGCCCTCGGCCCCGTGCTGCCAGCATCAAGGTTTGCAAAAACAGCCCCAAATCCAGCCATGAGCCCAATTCAAGCCCGCGATCAATGGTGATAAAGAGCCCGACAGGGGCATCGAAAAACTCAAAATTGCGCGCGTGTTGCGCTTTCATCTTGTCTTTGTCGCCCTTTTTAATGCCCAACGTGCCATAAAGCCCCCAGCCCGTGGCCCGCCGGCGCGCCAAATATGGCTCCCCCCATGGGTCAGGTGCATAGGTGTATTCTTCGCTATATTGATCACCGGCCAAAAACGCGGCCACAATTTCACTGCACAACTGGTTGCGCACAGCCCCCGTAACAACATGTACCTTCCAAGGCTGGGTGTTGGTGCCACTGGGCGCCCGCGCCGCCAATTCCAATATTTCGCGCACGGTGTCATCCGCGACCGGATCGGGCAAAAACGCGCGGATCGAGCGGCGCGACCGGATGGTGTCTTCTATGGTTACACAAGGCTGGTGTCGGGTGGTGTTTGTTTCATGGTTCATGGGGTTGTTTCGTAAACTTTCATGTTATTCAGGTTTAATGTCATTTTGCAGTACAAACACAAGCATCCTTGATGAAAGCGCCGCGCTGCCATCAGGGGCGGCGTGATTTTTCCATGCTTTGGCGACTTGAGCTTCAATCGCTGGGGTGATTTTATTTTCTAACCAAGGCAGGTTCATCATTCTATTGCGAAAATCCTCCAACCCCTCAAAATCAACTATCCGCAAATAGTCGCTGGTTTGGGTGATGCTGAATGCACCCTTTTCGGCGCGCGTGATGGCTTTTAGCGCCGCTGCGCGCACAATGCCTTCATCATGAAACAGGCGCAGGATATCATTAAACGGCCCTGCATATTCTGGCTCGCAGATATAAACCCAACCGCCAGGGCGCAATACCCGAGCCAGTTCTTCAAATGCTGTATCCATTTGCGAAACAGGCACATGGTGCAATGATTTCATCATGACCACGCCATCTAGGCTGGCATCAGAAAGCGGCAAAGCTTCGGCCGCACCCGTCAGGTATTTTACCCCGCCGCCTTTCCTGATTGCCTGCGCAATTTGCCCCGCATCGACATCAATCGCGGTGACGCTGGCGGCTGTTGTTTCATGGGCAATCCGCCGTGCAAGGCTGCCCGTGCCGCAGCCCAAATCCAGTATATCAGCCCCGCCAAGAGCGACCAAATGCTTCAACGGTGCGAGTTCGTCTTTTTGTACGAGTGGCCCGGCCATAATTTCACCTCCAGCTTTCTGTCAGGAAAAGGAATCGACCCGCTCAACCTGTAATGTATTTGCATAGGAAAACCGTTCAGCAGGGTATAAATTGATTGCTATCAAGTAAACCTCTGATGCTTTGGTTTGGTAATGTCGTGTGATCTGCAACGCTGGATCACCTTCTTTAGACGCCAATTTTCTGGCGTCATTCTGGCCCAGCTTAACCGCCGTTATCTGCTGGCGGACTTCTTCCAGCACGATGTCATAACGTGCCTCGATCAATGACCAAATAGGCAAATCGCCGCCCTCTATATCGTCCAAAACCCCGCGATAGGCATGCGCGATATAGGCGTCAATCAATGCAACGGGCATTTCCACCCCATCCTTCAGGCGCACGCCGCGCAATTTGCGCCAAGCTTGCCCTTTGGCGCATCCCAGCAAGGCCGCGGTATCGGCATCGGTCTCAATGTCTATCGCCTCAAGCACCTGCAAAGCCATGTCTTGCGCATATTGATAGAGGTCCGAAACTGTGTCTCCGACTTGCAGGTAACGCTGGCTGACACGGTTGGATTTCACCAGCGTACCAACGCCCGCGCGGCGGGTCACCAAGCCTGACATTTGCAAACGGCGCAGGGCTTCGCGGGTTGTGTGGCGGCTAATTTCATATTGCGCGCAAAGCGCATGTTCGGTGGGCAAAGCCGCACCCACCGGGTAGCGCCCCGAGAGGATATCTTTGGTTAGGGCTTGTGCAACCACTGCGTATCGCGGCTTCCCTTTGGCGCGCGCGCGGCTCATCGGGCGGGGGTTGTGCTGGAGGGGATAGTCATCATGTCAATGCAACGCTGCGGCCTTGGGCTGGACAATTTGTCCGGACATTTGTAACTGTTACAATGAAACCTGTCAACGCGCGGTTAAATGCGCCCTCCAAGGAGAGAAAAATGCTGCCACTGGACGGACTTTTGGTCATTGCTTTGGAACAAGCTGTGGCCGGCCCCATGTGCACGCTACGACTAGCAGATGCTGGTGCGCGCGTTATTAAAATAGAGCGCGAAGGCGGCGAAACCGCCCGACATTATGACAGTGCCGTTTTGGGAACCAGCGCTTATTTTGCATGGCTCAACCGTGGCAAAGAAAGCCTAGAGCTGAACATAAAGGAAGAAAACGACCGCGCCATGCTGGAACGCATGGTCGCAGCGGCTGACGTTTTTGTCCGCAATATTGCGCCGGGTGCGGCTGATAGGCTGGGTATGAGCGCCAAAGAAATGGTCGAAAAATACCCGCGCCTGATTTGTGTTGATATTTTCGGCTATGACCAAACCAGCAGCTACGCCAAGCGGCTGGCCTATGATATGCTTATTCAAGCCGAAAGCGGCATTTGCGCCGTGACGGGCACAACCGACGAGGCGGTAAAGGTAGGGGTTTCGATGGCCGATATCACCACAGGCGCCACCGCCCACACCGCCATTCTGGAAGCGCTAATAGAACGGGGTATTACCGGCAAAGGCAAAGCGATTCAAATTTCGATGTTTGATGCCATGGCCGATATGATGTGCGTGCCGCTGCTGCATTATAAATACACAGGCCGCGAAACCCCGCGCATGGGCCTGGCCCACTCGATCATCGCGCCTTATGGCAAATTTACCTGCTTAGATGGCGATGTTGTGATCGTTTGCCAGCAACACTCTGAATGGGAGCGGTTTTGCAAAGGCATATTGCAGCAACCCGCGCTTATCACAGACCCGCGTTTTGCAACAAACGCTGATCGTGTCGCCAATACCGAAGCATTATTTGCGATCATCGCATCCCGTTGCCAAACCCTGACCCGCGCCGAGCTGATTGCCCTGCTGGAGGCAAACAAACTTCCGTGGGCCAATGTCTCCACGGTGCCAGACCTTGCCTCTCACCCCGCTCTGCGCCAAATCGAGATCGACACCACCGGTGGCAAAGCCAAGGTCACCGCCTCGCCGTTGCGAGATGAGATCAAACAGGGGCCGGTGCCCGATATCGGTGAACACAACACAGAATTACGCGCCGAATTTGCCCCCTAACCAGCGCCGTCAGCTCAAAGGGTTTTGTCGCAAACTTTTTCACCGACGCCAATTCACCCAGCGATCAGGCACACTTATCCGGCGAGCTCAGCAAACTGACTGAAACCTGATGCCTCAGAACCGAATTGTTTATTTCTGATCATCTGGGCAACTTCAATCCCGTCAAGCGTTGCCGCGGCCGAATGGAACGACTTGAATCCAAGCATTGGGCGTGTTCGCCGTTTGAAGAAACGGTGATCCCCTGACCGGCAGGTGAATGCGTAGCAATCACCGAGAGGGATGCTCGATGATGTTGTTCAGATACTTCGACCTAACGGTGCTGATCTTGGTGGGACACCCGTATTTTTTAAGGATTTTGTTGACCTCTTTGATACCAGCACCATTGGCGCCGCTCTTGTCGATCACGATCCGCAATGGAATGCCGTTGTTTGACAAAGCCTTTGCGAAGAACAAAGTTGCAGCGGCCGTATTGCGACGTTCAGACAGCATGAAATCAAGGGTTTTGCCGTCACGATCGACGGCGCGATAGAGATATGTCCAATTGCCTTTCACCTTGATATAAGTTTCGTCCATTCGCCAGCAAACAACTGTTGGGCGCTTCCTTCTTTGTGCCTCCAAAGCAATTAGAGGTGAGTATTTAATAACCCAACGGTTCAGAGTCGCATGATCCACCGCGACGCCGCGCTCGGCTAGAATCTCCTCCAGATCCCGCAATGAAACTGAGTATCGAAGATAGAAATATACCGCGTGAAGAATGACGAGCTTTGGGAAATGGCAACCTTTGAAAGAAATCATGTTGAAAACCTATTCGAATATTTGGCTCCCTCAACATGGTTATAGATGCTCCTCCTGGCAATCATATCAGAAATTTGCGACAGAACCGATCCATGTCGATCCGGAGCGCAATATGGCTCGGTTCTATGGGATCGAAGTTCAGCCCACACTTTTTGGCGAAATGTCGGTGCTACGCAACTGGGGACGCATTGGTACAAAAGGGCGAGGGATGATGGTGACCTATAAGGATGAATACCAAGCCGCTGCGGTACTCCTGAAACTCGATAAGCAGAAACGTCGCCGTGGCTATGTCGAGGTGACGGCGTAATTTGGGTGGTGCTTAGTGAGGGCGTGGCCATTTTCGCGTTAACGACATCTGGCGCGTCGCCCACTCTAACTCTCTTCACCAATTGAGACCTATACTGTATTTAGGGGCCTATCCCCTCAGACAGGGCAAGTAGACAAAGGCTGCGGTTTCGGCTCTGCCCACGTGTAGGGCGTGACCTGCCACCATAAGACATTTCTAAGAACCGCTGGTTCTCGCGCCCGCAAGGGAAATCGACGGGGCCGTGTCCTCACTCGTGCCTCGCTGTGGGCCGCACCTATTCCCCATCGATTTTCCTTGCAGTTGCTACCTCCGGCACTTCGCCAGTGGGTCAGGTTTTAGAGACGAGCGCGCTAAAGCGCTTCGCTTAAAACTAGACTGTAAGGAGTGCCGCAAATGGCTAATGTTGATATTTTTAAAGAACTTGAAACAAACACGAATACCGAGGGCGTGACCAAGATGTCCGTTCCCGGGGCGTTTGGACTTCCGGTAGATTGTGAATATTGGTATGTGGGCGGGGCGGGCGATCAATGGCGCTATCGCCTTTCAGGCGCAGACGGGCCGCGTGTTTCTTATTCCCACCCGTCCGAGCATGGGTGCCAGATTGCAATAAGAAGACATTTTATCACCGTTGGTTTGGTTGAAGTTCCCGAAGATAACAGTCACCTTGATGATGAAAACCAGCTAATTGCCGCCGAAATTCAATCCAACTGGAATGCCCGCATGGGAAAGCCGCGCGTTGGGGATTTCCTGCGCTGGCCAGATGGAACCATGAAACGGTTTTGCAATGATACTGGCGACGGTATGCAAACAACAAAAGGCGGCAGCTTTTCCATTGGCCGATATGGTGGCGTTTCTTATTCAGGCGGGTTGGAAAGCCCACTGATGTGGGAGCGGTTCAAGCCGACAGATGAAACTAACAAGGGGCGGTTTTGGTTCTTTAGCCACGACCGAGCCGGGGCAGGGCGCGGGGTGGATGTGTTTTTGCCGTGCCGGGTTTACGAGCTGGTGGATTTCACCATGACCCGTGAGGAAGCGGAGGCGCATCCCGCCGCGATTTCATCTCGCGAATTCTGGGGAGCCGAAAGCCGCGACTATTTGAATCGCGTTGAAGCCCTTATGCGTGGCAAATTGCGCTGATCTTTTCGGCTGCCTTTATAGGCAGCCCTTTTCCCTCTTTTTTTTGAAAGGATACCGATATGAAAATCTGGATTGCGCTTGCCGAAACCGATAGCGGCAATGAAATGGCATATTTCTACAGTGAAGCCGATGCCGAGCGCTACGCGTTTGATTTCTGCAAGCAGCGTTGGGGTGCGGATAGCGATCCAATGCCTGATGACTGGCGCGAGGCCTACGAGGCGCTAACCGCTGATCCATCCTATGCGGACTGGTTGCACATGGATGATCTCGATATTTCCGGTCACCCTGACTTGTTGGCGGTAAACGCTGGTTTGGCAAATATCGTCGCCCGTGCAGACAATGTAAATCTGTCCCATTTGAATTTCAGAGGGCAAGCCAAGGCTTGCGCGGAACATGGGTTGAAGGCATTGAACAATGATAATTGACTTGATCCCTTATGATGCCAGCACAATGGAATATACCCATTACGACAATATCCAAGGCATGTGCATGACCAACGCTGAATATTTTTTCTGCTTTGCAAGCGGAGCAGAATTTCCAACCAAAGCGCCGGAGCTAGCCACGTTAGCAGCAAAGATGATTAAAACCGGATTTGTGATGCACCGCGAGTTTGATAGTTGCTTTGAAATGGGCAACGGCAGTGCGGTCATGGTCTTATTGGTTGATATGGCATTGGAAGATGAGGAATTGCAACAATGGTGGCGGCTTGGTGAGGATTATATCGGCGCGTTTGAAATGGTGAAGCGGCGGTTTTATCCGAATGCGGACCAAGATTCCGCTTGCAATGTGTAAGCTATTAGCATACACACATGTATGATCAAGTCTATCAGGCATAAGCACCTTAAATCTCTTTGGGAAACAGGGAGATCGCGGATAAATACCCAGCTGCACGCGCGTATCTTGTTAAGGCTGGATGCGCTTGATGCCGCGACCAGGCCCGAGGATATGAATTTACCGGGGTTTGATTATCATCAACTCAAAGGGTTTAACCCGATGAGATATACGGTTCATGTAAATGGGCCTTGGTGTTTAACCTTTGAATTTGAAAACGGCGATGCCTACATCGTTGATTTTGAGCAATACCACTAGGAGATAAAAATGACTGTTCGCAATCCAAATCGCTGTCCTTCGCATCCCGGTGCGCTTTTGCGGGAAGAAATTGTTCCGGCCACTGGCTGGCCAAAAACCAAAATTGCTTCCCTATTGGGAATTTCTCGACAGCACCTTTATGATATTCTTGGCGAGAAAAAGCCAGTTAGCGCCGAGGTCGCGGTGCGTCTTGCTAAAATGTTCCACACAGAAGTGCTATTCTGGGTAAGGATGCAGGGCGCATATGATGCTTGGCATGCGGCGAGGAACGTTGACGTTTCTGCCGTGCCGGAATTCGCCGCTGGCTAGGCTGGCTAAATTAAATACAGCTATTTTTTCTCGAATGGCCAGCCGGGGCGGCTGTAAATCATATATTCTATCGCGATGCCAGTTATTAAAAGGGCGGTAGCAGCGACGCCTAAAATAGCGCCCGTGGTAATAATCAGACCGACTATAAATATGTGTTTTATTTTTCTCGCCATGATTGCCGCACTTCCTTTGAATACTTCACCTCTATCATAATCTCTAAGTGTTAGCAGCCGCTTACGTGCGCGTCTTTGCTATTCTCGATTGCTGACTCTTGTTGTTCATGCTGGCTTCCTATTGCCCGCGTTATCCAGCTAGAACGGAGGTCGACCCTGGGAGTGCTTGTTCCGGCCTTGCAGCCCTAAGCGAGACCACGGGGATCGAGCACTGGCTGTGGGTAACTTGGGCGATAGAAGCATTTTTTGTGTTTAAGGAGATCCCCGTTATGGGCGGAGATCGAATAATTTAGCGGACACCCCGTCCGCCGCTTCGCTCTGGTTATGGTGACGACATTCATTTTTTAGGCCCTTCGGGGCATTGCTAAGAACCGCTGGTTCTCGCGCCCGCAAGGATAATAGGCGGGGCCGTGTCCTCGCTCGTACCTCGCTGCGGGCCGCACCTATTCCCCATCGATTTTCCTTGCAGTTGCTACCTCCGGCACTTCGCCAGTGGGTCAGGTTTTAGAGACGAGCGCGCTAAAGCGCTTTGCTTAAAACCAAGACATAAAAGGGCAACTGGCCTTGCATGTCGCACCACAGAAGGAGTGCCACAAATGGCCAAATTTGATGTTTATCAGGAAATTACCAACCAGATTGTAAACGCTATGGAAGCAGGTACTCCGCCTTGGCGCAAGCCGTGGACCGGAGATTCTGCGGGGTTTCCGATGCCAAAACGGGCCAACGGCGAAATGTATAAAGGGATCAATGTCTTGATGCTATGGATGATGGCTGAGCAGCGCGGCTATACTTCTGAAACGTGGTTTACCTATCGCCAAGCAAGCGAGGCAGGCGGGCAGGTGCGCAAGGGGGAGAAATCAACCACCGTGATTTATTACAACACCATGAAAACTGAAGACGAGCAGGGCGAGGAAAAAACCATTCCTTTCGCCAAGGCTTACCGCGTGTTTAACGCAGATCAGATCGAAGGACTACCCGCCGAATTTTACCAAAAGCCCACAGAGCCGCGCGACCTTGGCACCGTGGCCGATCCCGAGCTAGAGAATATCTTTGCGTCTATCGGGGCGAAGATCGTGACCAGCGACAAGCCGCTGGCTTACTTTGCCCCCGCCGATGATCTTATCCATATGCCGCCGATCGAGACTTTCCACTCTGCAAACCGTTATTACGCAACGCTTGCCCATGAACACATTCATTTTACGGGCGTAGAAAAGCGCCTTGGCCGATATGGGAAATATTCCAACAAGCAGGAATATGCTTTTGAAGAACTCATCGCCGAAATCGGTTCTTGTATGCTGTGCGCCCAGCTTGGTCTAACCCCGCAATTCGACCAAAGCGCCGCCTATATCGAAGGATGGCTAACAGCGTTGAAAGATGACAAGCGGTTGATTTTCAAAGCCGCGAGTGCTGCCCAGAAAGCGACTGATTATTTGTTGGAGGCCAGCAGGCCCGATAAGATTGAGGATGCCGCGTAAGCTTCATCGAGGGTTTGATACTTCGCGTGCTATTTTCCCCAAATTATCCAGTTTGGGAATTATAGCAGCGGAGGTCAAAGTGAGATATTTTACATCAACGGAATTGGTAAAAAAAACGGTGATGCGCGGGCCGTAGCGGCGTATCCGGCTGAGGAGATCCCCGCGCGGTGCGGGGATCGAGGGAACTCACGGGCACCCCGTCCGCCGCTTCGCTCTAGTCAGGGTGACGACGTTTCATTTCTGGCCCTTCGGGCGCGCTGGCTTGCGCCGCCGGAAGAAGAAGGGCAGGGGGGTGAGTTGGCTTGGTCAGGCGACCTTTCAGCCGCCCCGAGGTGGGTATGGGGCGCCTTCGTTGTTAGGCTGTAGGAGCACCCATTCTGCGGGGAAATGGGCGGGGCTATTAGGTGATGTGATCCTATCAACATCCTTGGTGCGCATAAGCGGGCCACACCTGCGCGATCCCGTTTGATTTTGCCTCTATCGCCTTTACGGAACAGGCTTCAGAACCGTAGCCAAATGAACATCCTCATTCCCGTGTTTCTTTTCGATAAAACATAGCTGGCAGTCGGGGCAGATCGCGCCGTTTAAGGATTCTGTTTCCCCTGCCTTCGGCATTCCTTTCAAACAAACAAAACCCATAAAAGCCGCTTCAACAGGGGATTTCCCCTGTCCCTTCGGGCCATTCCTCGCGCGAGTAAATTCCCTGCTGACACCCCCTCTTCCTGCCAGCTTTAGCATGTTTATCGAAACACTAAAAAATGAGGATTACACAATGGCTACTCAAACTCTGAAACTGAACGTTAAATCGGGCGAAAAAGACGGCAAGATCTTCTGGGACCGCTGCGGGGTTGTTTTCGTAAGCACCAACGATGCAGGCGAGATCACAGCGATCAATATCAAGCACTCCATGTTCCCAGGCGTCGAAATGGTTGCTTTCCCGCAAAAACCCAACAATGACGAAGACGTTATTGATTAACCCACCCAGGAGGGGCGGCCGCTAGGTCGCCTTTTCCTGAGTTCCACCGGTCGCCAACTCACCCCCATGGCCTTAACGGTAGAGATCCCCATCGTTGGCGAGGATCGAAGTAATTAGCGGTCACCAGCCTGCCGCTTCGCTTTGGCGCAAGTGACGACGGGGCATTTTTTAGCGTGCTACATAGATCGGGAATAAGGGGGGGCAAGGTTAACGGATCTGCTCAAGAAATAAAAAGCCAATCCTTGGAAAACCGCAATTTGAAGTGAGGGATTCAGAAAGGTTATGGTCATTAAGGGGGGAAAGAAGGCATTCGCTGCGGATGCAAATCTTAATCTAAATGATAAGGGAGCGGACATTCACGATCGAGCCTTCCACACAAATTAAAAACACCGATTGAGGTTGGTCATCGCGCGTGGACGACATAAACTGTGGCAATTGAAGACAAAGAGATTCTCTACAAGGTTTTCAAATCAAACGAGCTGGAGCCTAAGAATGTCAGCGACTGACGATCGTGGTACGATGAGATTCGCCGAGCGGCATCATTTTGACACGCTGGTTGAGGTTCCAACTGAAGATCAAAGCTAGGAAAAGCGTTATGCGGCAACCAAACCCCGATCATATAATTAAATGGAGGGAAAGGCGTGACTTTCAATCTGGAGCCGCTTTCGATATCAAAAACCGTCTTGATGATCTAGGTAAGACTTGGCGAAATTCGCCAAGCCCATATATGGCTGAGTTCGTACCAATGCGAATCTCAACGTGCATTGAAGTTTACGTCCGCGAGCTTATCGATGCAGGAAATCCATACTCGGATCAGGCAGCAAAATTGGTGAATAATGGAAAGCTAGATTTAGCTTTTGCTGCACATCTCGCAGGAAAAAGGTTATCGATTGGTGATTTCGTAGCGCACTCTGTCTCCATCAACAGCATCGATGCAGTGATCTCAATTTTTACAACCCTAATTGTCGACTTCATACCTAAGCTAAAGACGGCTCACGCCCTTTGGACAGAAGAGGAATGCTCTTGGCCACTAGACCCGATAATTGAAGACTACGAACGAACGGTTAGCTCCCTATACAAAATGTTCGAAGTGCGCCACGTCTTGACGCACGAGTTACCAGATGCGTCAATAGTTGACGATTTGGATGTTGAGGAGCTGTGCAAAGCAGCAAGTTTGTTTGTTGACGCTTGCGATTGGGTCGTAGTTGCCGAATTACATGGTTCAGTTCCTCGAACACAAACGGCGATGAATATCGGCGCGGGTGCAGGTCTCGAAGAGGCTCAACTATTGTTGAATGCGGCCTTCAGTGATGTTGAGGTCCTATCGGGCATCGATGGCGACAAATTGCAAGAGGTTCAGTCGCTCTGGAAGAAATTCTCAGACAGCCAAGCTTCACTTGTTGCATCACAGGTCGAAGGCGGCTCAATGTACCCGATGATGTGGGCATCACAAAAAGAGGCGCTTGTGACCGACAGAACAGAGCAACTCCTCAGAATAATCGATGAATGGATGGATAAGTAAATAGTGTCCGTTTTGGGGAAGTGGTGGCACATTTTTTACAGTCGCAGCTAATGGAATGTTGCACCGCAGCACACACAATGCTCACGAATATTTCCTATTGTATGAGGTGCCCTATGGGTGAGAGTAAAGCAAAGAAACGCCGGCATTCGAAGGTTCTGAAAGGGGCAAAAGGCTGTATCTATTGTGCGGAACTCCGGCCTGCGGAGCAAGTAGACCACATGCCGCCACGTGCGATGTTCCGCATTAGCCAAAGGCCAAAAGGCTTAGAATTTCCTAGCTGTGCAGTTTGCAATCAAGGAACTAGCCGATTGGACGTGGTGGCAACTTTCATGGCTCGCACATTTCCCGGGATCGACGGCCAATCAGACGAACGAGAATGGGATCAAGTAATGCGGGAAGTGAGCCGCATCGCTCCTGGTCTCGCAAAAGAGATGATAATGCCGCGCCAAGAAATGCACGATATGATACTGCAAGAAGGAATATTTGATCCCAACTTAGCAGTCTTTCGTGCCAACGGGCCTATACTTGGCGCACACATGCAGGCATTTGCCGCGAAAGTTGGATTCGCCCTAAGATACGAGGATGTCGGCTATCCAGTCCCGGATAATGGAGGAGTGCAAGTCCGCTGGTTTACCAGTGGGGAAATTATGGCCGAAACCATTCCGGAAAGTTTGTACGAAAGTGTTGGTCCTATAAACAACTTGCGGCAGGGGAAAATCACTTCTGAAGGGGTGTTTGATTACGGTTGGGGCAACTTCACAAGCAGACCGGACGTGCGTCTTTACTATGCGAAGGTTCGAGACGCATTTTCTATTGCCGCTTTCGTCGCGGATGACCGGTCAAAATTACCTTTTCCATCTACACAGCTTGCGACTTTCGCACCAGGAGAACTGAGCGAACCTTTGCAGGATCGCATTTATGACGTATGAGGCAGGTATGATCTGTTGATGAACAATTTTTCGGCCATCGGTTTGGGGACAGTTAAGTATGAATGGGTTTGCTGACGCAATTGGCCTCGATGCCAGTTGGCCGGTCGAAGTTAAACAACAAGATGAAGTGGGTGTATCCGGATTGGTCAAGTGGGCTCATGCCTACATGAACGCTGGCGAAATTTTGCATTTCGCTGAGAGCCCTCAAGAATTCGATTTCTATTCTGGCCCAGTAATGCAGACTGTCGGTCTGGCGACTGAACTTACTCTCAAGGCAATGCTCCGGGGAAGCGGCAAGAGCTCAAAAGATTTGCGGAAGTACAGTCACAATACCTACAAGGCCTACTACGATGTCCGGTCTTGCTTTGATGAGGTTAAGTTTATCAATTTGCATTTTTCAAACACTGCTCACTTGTCTGTACCTGAGGAAGTTAGAAATCGGCTGACCTTGCGCGGTGAAGCCGATATTGAACACACTTGGCGTGTCTATTTTGATCACTTGCGAGTTTTGGACACTGTGTATGACAAGCCATATCGTACTAGGTACGCATTGCCCGGACCGGTTTTATTGCCGGAAACAGAGATCATCCTAACCGGAACCAAACTTTTACTCACTGCAATGGAGGAGAGGTTAGCGGAGCGAGCGAAGGCTCACTAAGTCCACCACGCCTGTCACTAGTTTCTCTAGAATGCTGCGCAATGCACGAACGGCCGGTTCGGTGACGCTGCGGTGCAGCTTCCGATCAGACGCCGAGAGTTCGCTATGGGCCGTTTGTGTCGATCCAAACTAAGGGCGGAAATCGGAAGTTCTTTGGCTCGCCAAACCCCAGACCGAAAAAAACAATGCAGACTTCCGCGCGTCTTGGTGGCTTCGCACCAGTGAGGGCGCCATAATTTTGATGTAGCGAGTATAGGCTATATCCACGATGGTCGATCTGTTAGAGCTATCGCATGGCATATGACAAAGACGATAATCCGGACGAAAGATTCTATTTTGAGATTTGGAGTGGTCCTACCAATGTTCTAAAGGCAACCGGTCCAAGTGTCTCGTACTGCGAAAACCACAATGCTGACTTTGACTATGGATTGGCCGCATTAGATTTCAAGATCGCGGCGGTGGCGTTGATAGACTGTCAGCGTGTAGATCCACACATGTCAAATTGGACGGCTCCTGTTCTTCATGTGATCCGCCAAACCCTAGAATTGACGCTAAAATCCTTGATCGAAACGATTGGATGGAAGATTGGTGCCGAGAAAGGCACCATCAAGTTCGTGCACAATTTGGAAAGCCTTTGGACCCAAGGTCGTACTTGGTTGATTGATAATGGTTACTCAATCGAAAACGATGCGCGGTTAGCTGTGACCGACAAGCTGCTCGGGAACATGCATGCCATCGACCCGACAGGTGACCTTTTTCGCTTTGGCACATCTCGCAAGGAAGCGTTCGGACGCAACAAGAGCTCTGATCGTGTCGGGTATAAACAGGATCAACTCTTCGACGAATTTGAGCAGGTCTGCGCGTGCCTTGATCACTGGTGCAGTGTTGTCATGCGAGAGATGATTCAAGCTGAACAAGGTTGGGAAAAGGACCCGTTCTTTGATCGAGAAAACTATCCGAAGATCCAGACCGGTGATTAAATTGACCCGATCTCCACAGATTTCATTTCCGCCTTTGCCAAAATGGTTGCCCCATCTGGACCGAATTTGAAGAGAAATGATGGTGGCGAGTGAAGCCCCATACCAAATTGCGGCTCGCGCAGTTGCATGCCGTCTATCTTGGCAAAGGTGACGTCCGCTTTCGGAAAGCTGCTGTGCGGCATCAAAATGATAATTAACGGCAGCTAAGGACCGTTCACGTAGGTTTCCGGCAGCTGGCCAGCGCGTAGATTACCACAGAATATACTTCGATTGCAGTGGAGGGTTTGGCTTTACTGGCTGGCCTAATAGCACCAGAATTCATCTCCATCTGGCCAATGCCTGGCAAGTCCTTCGCGGATTAGGATGTTGCCTACATCTTCCCCATTAATCTCGATGGTTGCCAGCAGACGCTTTCCGGTGCCATCCATATTGAAGGTTTCGATTGTCCAAGCGTTGTTATTTAAGAGCTCTTGCAGCCGGCTAGTCGCAGTGCGGGCCAATTCAATTTCCCAGCGTCCGCCACAGATATTTGTGCGCGGCTCGGGAGTGTCGAAATCTTTCAGCCTTATATTCACACCGTCTAGCCAAAGCGTGTCACCATCAACTACGCATGTCTTGTCATCCGTGTTTCGTTGGTATTTTCCACAGATCGCAAGATTTTCAACTGGCATCAGGGTTACAGTCGTTACGCCCAAAGCTCCCAATGCAAAAATACCAATCTGCAGACTGACAATGGCTAAGGCAATGTAGCCAATGGCTCGTTTCATCTAGGGTCTTTCTTTATTCCACACCGGTAAACAAATACGGGGGATGTAAGTTGTCTCCAGAATACGACCTTCGCCCGAAACATGACAAGTGCCGAATACCATTCCCAATGGAAAATGCTTAAATTGTAAGGCACTTTTTTTGGCCCTTACGGGCGTTTTCAGGGGCTTTGCCCCCACGCGTGTCAAGGACAATAGACTGGGCCGTGTAGTCGGCTGCGCCGCCTGCCCGCACCCATTCCCTGTCGATTCTCCTTGCACTTGCACCCCCCACTCTCGGCGAGCGCCAGAGTTTCAGAAGAGCGCGCTAAAGCGCTTTTCAGAAACCCATAGCCCATTCAGGGAAATAAACCCTCAAGGGCGCACTACATAAAGGACGTTACCTATGACTAAGCACTCAGAAATCACCGCCATCGAGACGCCAACAATTGCATATTTTGATCTTGGCGATCTTTACCTTTCCAATTTGAACCCGCGCCAAGATGTTGACGATGAAGAAATCGAGCTTCTGGCGCAAAGCATCGTGGCTTGCGGGCTTATCCAGAACCTTTCCGGCCTGATGGATGAAACCGGCAAAGTGGGCATCGTGGCCGGTGGCCGCCGTTTACGGGCGTTACAAATTGCGGTTCAGGAAGAGCAGAGCCTTTCTAACGTGCCTGTTAAGTTGGCTGTGGATGCCCATATGGCAGAGACTTGGGCCAATGTGGAAAATTCGGTTCGCGCCGATCTGCACCCCGCTGACGAAATCCGCGCCTTTGGTAAGATGTTTGACAAAAGCCTTGGGGTGCCGCGCATTGCCAAGGTGTTCGGGGTTACGGAAAAGCATGTGTATCGTCGGCTTGCGCTGGTTAACCTGCCAACCCAAGTCCTGGATGCTTTGAAAACCGGCGAAATCAATCTCAGCATGGCCACCGCCTTTACAATTTCAGATGATGAAAAGCGTTCTTTGGAAGTGCTTGAGCATGTGCGCGGACAATCGGTTTCAGCGCATCAGATGAAAAACATGCTGAAACCGATGGCGGTGAGCGGCACCGATCGGAAAGCGGTTTTTGTCGGGGTTGAGGATTATAAGGCGGCGGGTGGTATCGTTGGTGGCGATTTGTTTTCCGACCAGAATACGTTTGATAACCCTGATGTGCTGGATGATGTTTTTCTGTCCAAGCTTAAGAGGGTTGCCAAAGACCTCTGCAAGGAACAGGGCTGGAAATGGGCCGAAGTGATTGAGGGCAGCCATGTTGGGTATTGGGATATAGAGCAGGGCGGGTATGAGCGGTTTTATCCTGTTGAGGGTATCTTGTCGGAAGAACAATCCAAGCGATTTGAAGCGTTAGGGGAGCTGGAAGACAATGACGACCTTGATGCCGATGCGAACGCCGAATTGGCTTCTCTACAGGCTATTGTTGATGGTGATTATACTGCTGCACAAAAGGCCATTGGTGGCATACTTGTCCACGTGTCACACAATGGCGAAGTTTCGATTGCTGCGGGATTGGTGAAGCGCGAGGATAAGAAGGTCGCGATTGAAGCGGGGGTGTTGGCCAAGTCCGCACATCGAAGAAATGATAAGCCCAAATCGCCATATTCTCAAAAGTTGGTGGGCGATCTCGATGCTATAAAGTTGGGTGCGAGGCAAAATGCGATGGTCAACAAAGCCGAAATGTTACTTGATCTACTGGCGTTCCAGCTTTCTGGCAACACAGGCTATCGCCGTATTTTTGAAATGCGGTTTGATCATCCGCGCAACCGGCCGGAAACCGAAACTGGTTTTTGTTTGGATGCCCGTTTGACCCAGCCAAGTGAAGGGCTGGCAGATGGTTGGAACTCGGATTTGGCCAAAACGTTTGAAGCGTTTCAAGCGAAGGGTAAAAAGCACCGAAATGCTGAAATCGCCCGCCATCTAGCGGCGTTGCTCACGGGTGGCGACGAAGCGTTCTCAGCGGAGATTGATGATGTTTCCGGCGCAAATATCCGTGGTGTTTGGACGCCCACGGCGGAGAATTTTTTCAAGCGGGTGAACGGGACCTATCTTGATGCCTTGCATATGTCTCTGCTTGATATAGCTGCGGAGCATAAAGATGCAAAAGCCTTCGCTAAACTCAAAAAGGGCGAGAAAGCCGCATACCTTGAAAAGCTCTTTGGTGACGAGGAGGCAAGAAACGCCCTTGGTTTGAGTGCGGACCAGAAAGCGCGGATTGATGCGTGGTTGCCGGATTATTTTGGGTAACGGAGAGGGCAGGGCGGTTTGCCGCCTTGCTGAACCCCAGTTGTGCGAAATTGGTTTCCTTTTTGGTGAAGGACCACTTGCCCCGGCCAATCGGCTGGGGCATTTTTTATGGCATGATCAGAGATTTGGATTGTGCAATAGAAATCGCATGAATGAGGTTTAGACCGCCGAGTTTGTGGCGGGCGGTATCAATGTAAACGCGCAATGTATGTTCTGATAATTGCATTTTTTCGGCCACTTTTGCGCGGCTTAAGCCCCTGGCCAAGTAGGTCAGGGCATCCACTTCTCGCATGGAGAGCTTGGCGAGGTTTTCGTCGACTTCGGTGCACAATAGGTCGTTAGCTTTTTGGTGAATGTGATGGGAAATAAGCATCATGTCTCTTTGGTTTTCACCCACGAACTTTGACCAAGTCGCATCGCGCTCATTGTCGTTTATGGTAAAAAGCGCAAACTGCCCATTTTTGCCGCGGATCGGGATTGAGAGGCCTTGGTTGCCAACGCCGGCGCTAACGGCATCTCCCAGAAACGCTTTTGAACCTCGGGAACTCCAATCCAAGCGGTTCCAGTCCAACGGATGGAATTGTTGAGTTGCTTTTTTAACTACAGGATCCACACGAATGTATTTCCTGTTTTGGTAATGCGCCATCCAGTCCTGCGTGTAGGTTAAGGCTGCAAAGGGTCCGCCATCCAAGTTTAGGGCGTGGTAGACAATGTTTGCGACGCTGTATGTCGTTTGAAGCGCTTCAATCATGCCTTGAATGCCGCCTGCTTCATTTACGGTTTCGAGCTTGCCTAGAAAGGTATCCAATTTGGTCAAATTACTTTTCCTGAAATATACATTCAGGAAGGTGAATAGAGACTTTTATGCGATCATTCTATTCCCCATAAATAGCGTGCTATTTTAGGGGAGGTCTTGCTTTTGTTGCGTGTATGTCTTCGCAGGGAATGGGGACATATATCAGCTCGGATGCGGGGTGGGTTTCCTTGCCGTCAATCCTGTTTTGCGTCTCACCATTGCTCCACTGATACTGGATGCCAACATAGGTGTTTTTACCATTTTTTGATTTTCTCATGATGCGCGCCAAGGGCCATGCCACATTCAACTGTTCATCCATAACTTACCATCCAACTCGCTACAAATTCTGTTCTCGGCCTTTCTAGGAGAAATTATTTCAATCAAAAAGTCGCCGATTATGTAACGCACAATCTGGATAGCTTTTTGAGTCTAGCCGTTTTGGGGGAGGCACTGGTGCCATTAATGCTGAATGGAATTCTAAAGCTCGTCCAATGTCTTCTCAAAGGCCGCGTGAAACAGAGCGCGCACAAGCGTTGATTTCTTATGCACTTTAAGCGTGTCGTTCGTGAGGGTTCGCAATTTGCCCACGGTTCCTGCTGGTAGGGTAAGTGTTATTCTGGCCCAAGTGTTAGACGGCTTGGGATAGTGCAGCGTATAGTCGATCACTTTGCGCTCAATGCCGGATTTTGCGGTATTGAAATCATCGCCTACAATCTTGCGGGTTCTATCGATAAGAGTCAGTTTGAGATAGTCCAGTTCCACCCCGAGTGTTTTGGCTTTTTTGGCGGCTTTTTCCTCAACAGTGTTTGCTACGGAAACTCTGATGGAAATGATCTCGGAGGATTTCAAACCGCCAGCTTTCTTCGCGGCTTTCGGAGTTGGCGATTTTTGGGGTGGCTGCGCTTTGGGTTTTTTTGCCGGTGCAGGTGTTACCTCTTTGCGCGGGCTGGTTTTGCGGCGCGATTCCTCTAGCTTTTTGGCAAGGATGCGCCCGTTTTCATCCTCTTCTGAAGGTGAGGCTCCAAACTTTATTGGTGGCTTTCTCATTTGAATTCCTCCTGCATAATTTCTTCGGCCAGAACTTCGGCAATATCGAGCTGCTTGCTTAATGATTTTGCGATAAGAGCAGACTTGGCTTTTTGATACGCGCCGTGCGCCACGCTCAAAGGACCATAATAGGAAATATGGCTCCAGACTTTCGAGTTTGGCAATATGGTGGATAGGTGCGGTATTTGGATAAGCTTCACCAGAACATCGTAATCCTTTTTTGAAAGCCGATCTGTGCATTTGTTTTGGCTGGCATCAATCACCGATTTGGATGCGTCGCTCACAACTATTCGCACGGTAGGAAAAGGGTCGTCTTTGGAAATTGTATCGCGCAATTTGTTGATCCAGACAAAAGCGTCTTGTATTAGTGGAATTTCCATTTGTGTTGGACGCGCCGGAATAAGGGCGAGGTCGGCTGCAAATATCAAATCTTCGGTATCGCTATGGGTTCCGGGTCGGGTATCAATAATCACCAGATCAGTGCCAGAATTTTCAAGGCTGTTCAGCTTCTCGTAAAGCTCTTCAATGGTTGCAGGTACAATTGAAAGGGTAGCGCTTAAAGGCCAGTCTGGCTTTTTAATACCTTCCCAATCAGCCTCTTTTACGCGGGTGGGCCATTCTGATAACTGCGGATTTCTGTCGCCATCCATAAGGTGGACCTTAACGCCTTTCGATATAGCGCCACTGGCAAGAGCCATTGCTAGAGTAGTTTTGCCCGAGCCACCTTTTGCCTGAACGATGGTAACGATTTTCATACTTGGTTCCTTTGTGTTTGCCCAATTGAGAGCCATTGATTTTCAAAACATGCCACTGTGTCTTTGTGGCGATGTGCGTTTAGGCCAAAATGGCAAAATGTGATAATGCCGATATGTTGTTGTGCCCTTGGGATAAAATGGGTTTGCGGCTATATGTTGCTGTGGCGTTACGCTGATATGTCAAAAGGACTTTGCGCATTTGGGGCTTTATGCCCCTATGATTTTGTGTCCTTATGTCAGTATGCCTTCATGGTTTTACGCTCCTATGCGCTCATGTTTTTATGCCAGAAAGCGGTTTGGGTACTTTCGACGGTTATTCCTTTCGTTTCTGCTTGTTGTTCTCAATCTTTCCCTCAACATTGCTGTTGGCTGTGTCTCACAGCGTTTCTTCTTGTCCTGAGACTGGCCACAGAGCGGCTACGCCATCTTTCTGGCGGTAGGGGTGGTTTTGCCAATCCGAAGGCCCCATGGGCCAATTTGAGGGTTGCGCAAAAGCGCCCCCCGAAGTCGAGCCATCTGTTTTGCAAACCGATGGCAAGTTTATAGTTTTTCTGATATTCGACCCTTCAGGTCTCATAAAAGTCCCACACGCTACGCAGCTCGATGCATCTCGGTGCAAACCCCTTATTTATATAGCCCAAAGTGTTGTTTTTGAGCCATTTCGCCACAACATCAAATACCTGTTTGTTTTCAAAAACTTATAAGCTTGCCAAATTATGGTGCCATATTTTGCCACGCCAAAACCGAGACCGTGCCATTTTTTGCCATCTTGATTGGCTTGATGGAAAGATAAAAATCCTACACGTTTTGCCTCGGATTTGAACGTGCGTCTTAACCAAACACCAAGGTGCGATTTCCTTTGCAAAACCTTACATTTCTCGGTCCTCGCTATGGTTTTTTTCGGCCTGTGGTTCGTATTCCCGCCCTTGAAGGGCCTCCATTTGCTGAATGATTGCGTCCATATTGGGCACATTCTGATTGGTTTCAGCGGCTTTCTTCAACTGCTTTGTGTTGAGCCGCTCATTCAGATATCTCAAAGTCTGCTGCACTTCTTCGTCACTTTCTGCTGACAGCGACAGGATCATATAGCGAAGTGTTATGAGGAGTTCGTTTGTTTGTTGTAATTGGGCCCGCAACCATGCTGTATCTTCAGCCCGAGGGGTCGTCTGTTCTTGGGGCGATAACAGGCGTTTGGTAATGGCGACCTCTAAGTGGGTTTGTGTTATTTTGTCGTCCCCTGCCTCCCTTTTTGCGATTTCATATGCGAGATCCCCAAGCACAATCCTTGGTCGTGCTTGTCCATCGTCTGGCATTATTGGTTTTGGTGTTGTCATCTTTCATAGTCTCCGAGTTGTTTTTGGGCTAATTTTTGCAGATCAGCGATCTCCGCTTTCAGGTTGGATTTTTCATGATCCGCCATATTATGAGTTTCGGTGATCGGCGTTTCTTTGGTTTTCTCGTCCGTTGTGGCTATAATTTTATCGTCTTCTTTTTCCAAAAGCCTCGCCTTTGCCGCGTCCACATACGCTTCAAGCGCATTGATCTTTTCGCCGGTCTGGGCTTCAAGGCGCATCGCTAGTGTTTCGGGATCATCCGTGATCAAAGTTATTTCTTCGCGCGCGCGCGAAGCCGCCACATAGAAGCTCTTTTGATTTGCGAGCTGTTCATTGGCCGTCATTGCGATAATGATTTTGTCCACAGAAGCACCCTGGAAATCGTGGGTTGTCAAAGCGTAGGCATGGTCGAGGCCCGATGCGGCAAGGGAGCCGCGCTGGATTTCGAAGGTTTGGCCGTCCGGGCTTTTGAACCCGATTGTGTCATCGCTGAAGGACATGATCTTGGCGCTTTGGCCATTTTCAATATTTTGCTTTTGGTCGTTAATTCGAAACTTCACGTCATCGCCAAGCGCAAACTCTTTTATTGATTTTTCATAAAGCTCAATTGCCCCCGCCGCTTTGCTGTTTTGTGCATGCGAGAAGGGTAGGGAGCCGCCGGTTTCTCTGTCCTTTAGAAGCACCTGCTTTTGATCGATTTGCACTTCAACGACATCGTAGATCCTGCCTTTGACCAAACCCGCGCTGGCAACCGATTTGAAGGGGATGACAACGTTTCCGGGCGTAAAGGAATTGGGGTCGGCGGCTTCCACGCGGCTTAGCCTCAGGGGCGACAGGATAGGGAGGGTTTGCTCAGGTCCAGAGATTGTACCCTCAATCCGAAGGCCCGATCTAACGTGCTCATTTATGGCTTCGCGCGTGCGGTTGGTGGGCGTGACCAGGCCGATGGATTTGCGCTGATGGGGCAGGGCGGACAGATACTTTTGAGCCGCTTCCTCGGCAACATTTTCGGACTGCACAATGCCTTTGCCTATACGCTTAAGAGCGTCTTGAACCTCACCGGCAATGGCGTGTTTTACCACAGCCAAAGTATCGCCATCCCGTTGCCTTTGAATGTCATCCATCAGGGCCGTGCGCATGCCGATTTTTTGTAACAAGTCAAAAGGTGTGCCTGCAGAAACAGCGTCAAGCTGCTGCACGTCGCCCACCAAAACCACCCGCGCGATTTTCTGGTCATTGGCTTGCTGTAATAACGTTTTCATTTGTGTTGTGGAAACCATCGAGGCCTCATCGACCACCAATATGGTGTTTTTGGGATCTGCCTCTTTTTCTGCCGATTTTTGCCGCAACAGTCTGGCTTGTAGGGTTTCGGATGAGGGCAGGGCGGAAGCTAGTTCGGCAACGGCCTTTTTGCTCGGTGCCAGCCCTTCGATCTTGTACCCAGCTCGCGCAGCCTCTTTGGCCAGATGCGCCAGCATGAAGGTCTTACCGGTACCGGCATAACCCTGCACGCCTGTGATTTGTCCTTTGCCGGTCAAGCTTGTGATCACGGCGTCTTTTTGACCCTCCGAGAGAGTTGTGCGCTGAAGGCGTTGATGGAGCGCTATGTCCGGCTTTAAGTGCCGCGCCCCATTGTTTTTCGCGTATTCCTTGAGCTTTATGCCGCCCGTCCTTGCCCCTGTTCTGAAGGAGCGTGTCATTTCGCGCTCAGAGGTCAGCGTTCTTTCATCCGTCAGCATTTCGGATTTTCCATCAATGCCAATGATCGGAATAAGCGTTCCATTTTGTTTGGCTGCAGAGATCGCATAGGTGATTGCTTTTATGCCGGCCTTTTCAGAAAACGTCAGCGCCGTCGCGAGAAGATCTCTTTCTGAATAAGAAGCATTGTTTTCAGAAATATGCGCAATTGATTTATTAACGGCGTCTTTCGCTTCAGCAATATAGGGAGCAGGAGGACTGCCAGCGCGGGTGACGCCCGGAAGTTTGGTTGCCGCACGGTGTGTGGTTTCCTTTTTCACATCCGCTATTTTATCTCTGTCGATACCCAGCTCTTTGGCCTCTTTAAGCCAGCCAGCCTGCAGTTCGTCCCTGTCTATATTCCCGTGTTTAGCTGCTCGGGTGGCGAGCGCCGCAAGCTCGGCTGTTCGGGGGTTCTCTTTCATCCCTCGCCCAGCCATGGCCGCTTCCATTTCAGCGCGGCGTTTGGAAAATGCCTCGACCAGCTCTTTGGGTATTTCTTTTAATTCAATTTGGCGCTCCTTTCCAACGCGCTCCACTGTATAGCCGGCTTCCATCGTGCCGCGTGCCAACGCGTTGCGATAGACTTCCGACCCCAGTTTTTGGGTTCTAAAAATGAGATCATTGTGAAGTGCTGTGGTTTTGCCTGTTGAGTTCTCGACCATGTTGGCGATAACCCCGTGGGTATGCAGCTGTGGGTCCAATGCGCGCGAGGTGTCATGACGAAATAGCCCCGCGATGATTTTCCCACCAGTTTCAACTTCCAGATTTCCGTTTTTATAAAAACGTGTTTGGATGATCTTAGTTTCCACATACGCCATTGCCATTTGAGCGGCTTTGTCATGTGCCTCTATGAGCCGCTCATCCTGATAAACAAGCGCTGCGATTGAGACCGATTTTGGCGCTGAAAATGTAAGATCAAGGCCGGGGCGATGTTTGCGTTCACCGTCAACAATTTTACCCATAAGCTTGTCAGGCTCGGGGCCATCCTTGCCTGGCTTGAAGGAAACGCCCTCAAGCATTTGGGTAAAAAGCGCGTCATCCACGCGGCCCTCTAGCCCCAAAGCAGCAGCCTTTTCGCCAAACCATCTTGCGGCATTGTCCCCCTCTTCCGACCCCGCCGTATAATAGCCCTCAGTTTTATAATACCCCGATGAAGCCGCCCCCGCGCTCACAGTCGAAATCGACATCATGGCGCGGTTTCGCTTTTGGTAATCGCATTGCTTACGTCCCATATGGTTTTTGGCCTAGGGGAACCGGATCTCTTGCTTGGGGGTTTTCTTTTAGGGTTTTGTGGCGGGATGTGTTTTGTCTCGACCGTATCCTGAGGATCAACCTCAACCCTATGCGCTACCTCGGCTTCCCTGTTTGGGTTTTCAGATATTAGGAGGGTTTCTCTTTCCTGAGATTCTGCAAGTCCTGCTATTGCAGGATCGCGCTCGCTCGGGATTGGGCTGATCAACGGTTGAACTTTTCCACTGGCCCCCATCATAGGCACCGACAGGGTCGGCGGGCCAATATCGTCTGGTCTTTGTCCGAGCTTCCGTTTGTCGGTAAAATGGTTCCAAAGAACGGTATCCATACCCTCACCGGGGGCAAATACTTCGAGGCCGGATTTTACGATACGTATGCGCCACGCCTCAAACTCGGCCTTTTGCGCCCCACTCGAGAACCCGATAAAGGAGGAAGGGGCCGGCTTGCCGCCTTCCTCGATTATTTCCATGGCGGCCGCCGCATCCATACTGCCCTTGGCAAATTTTCCGCCGTGATAGGGGGTGAATTTCGGGGCAATGGCCGCTCGATCTACTGGCTTGAACTCGATAAAGGCTGCAGGGGCATCATAGGCAAACCTTACATACCCCTGAAACTGCGGTAGGGATTGAATTTGCGAGGCCGTCACAATTGCCCGCTCGGTGCGCTGAGACATAAAACTTACACCATCGCGGGTTTCGTGTGCGCCCACACTTATATTTTCGCGGCGCTCATCAACATCCTCGGAACCAAGAGATTCTGAAAACATTTTTGCGGTTCTCGCATCCGGCGTATTAAAGATAATCCGATTATTGAGGTTGCCCAGAATGGTTTGAGCGGCTTTATCGCCGTAAATATCTTCAAGCTGTGAATAAACTTGGTAACCAACAACAAAGGCACCACCAAATTGTCTGATTTCAGCGAGGCTTTTTGCAAGGAATGGCATTCTGTTCAGGGTTGGCACTTCATCCATCAAGAACCAGATTTTTGGATCATGGCTTTCAGAGCAGGTCATGAGCGCATTGGCGCCAACCTCAAACAATGTGGATATGATGTTTCGAGTTGCGGCAGCGTGCTCGGCGTCTCCTGTTAGAAACACAAAGCCTGTTTCCGATGTTTTGACCCAATCCCGGATCGAAAAGGGTTTGCCGTCATCGCGTAGAAATTCCAAAAAGCGTAATTCGGCAATCAGATTGGCGCGGATTGAACCAGCGGTCTTGGCGATTTCCTGATTGAGAAAGTGACGCCCCGGCGTGGCTTCTATCAATTTGGCTAAGTCTTCGCCGGGTATATTAAGAATGGCGTTGCGAAGCTTGGCGTTAGAATAGTTACCTTCCGCTAGTAGCTGCTGCGCGGTATAGTCAAAAACAATGCGGGCCGCTTGGGTCCAGAACGGATCATTGCTGCCTGGGCGGTCCGGGATCATTACCTCCGCTATTTGGGTGAAAAACTCTGGTCTCTCGGCCTCATTAAACGGGGACCAAGCGTGCGATCTGGAATCAAAAGGATTTATGATGATGTCGGTTGCCGGATTATAGTAATCCCGAACCAACGCGCCCATCCGATCATAGATAATGGCGCGGCCACCGTTGTCGCGAATGACGTTGAGCAATTCCTTCAGGCATGTGGTTTTGCCGGTACCGACAGTGCCGCAAATGACGGTTTGTGCCTCAACCGCATTGGGGGGAAACCTTATTCCTGCAATCGTGTATGCGGGGCCGGTCTTAAAATCTTTCCCAAACTGTTTTCTGTAGGCTTTCCATTTTTGGTCAACCCAGCGTTTCAGCTCTTTTGCCGTAACAAGTTGCGTGCCCCTGATATGCGCGTCGCCATCAAGCTTGCTGCCAGAAACATAGAATACAATCACGGCGACAATCGCTGCGATGCTCGCGGGAATAAGGGACCAATAGGCAAATGCGTAAGCTTTTGCCAGATATTGATCTGAAATGGTTTGGAAGACCTGGTTTTGATAGATGGCGGCGGCAGTTTCCTCAACCCAACCGTTTTGTGGGTGCTTATATCGGACGAGCTTGTCCGGCTGGCCACGATTGTCCACAAAAAATGTGGCCAGCCAATGGGCCCAAGTAAGGTGGATATTTTCCAGCTTATAGTAGCTTAAGCACAACCCAACATAAGTGATGAAAAAGAACAGAGCGGCAAAGGATATGCCGGCTTTGATGACTTGTGCTGCCATGCGAAACCAATGCTGCGTGGTTTGCCCGCCGCGGATGAAATTATCAGATGCCGATTTCGCCATTACTTATTTCCTTATTTTGGACAATATGTTGCATATGAGTAAATATGTTGCAAATAGTGATTGATGCGGCATAAGCCTGAAGGTAGAGTTGTCGAATAAACAACAAAGGAATTTTCAATATGATTTTCTCAACGCGCGCGTTTGCTTTTGCCGCCGCTGCTTTCGCAATCTCAGCATCTGCATCGCTTGCCCAGGAAACGGCCACCTTCGATGAACAAGTGCGTCAGGCCTTGCTCCGTAATCCCGAGATCATTCTTGAGGTTTTTGCCCTTCTTGAGGACCAGCAAAAAACTGAAGCGGCGGTGAGCGATCAGCAAATTATTAGCCAATTCAGCGTTGAGCTGTTTGGGAGTGATGCGGATGCAAGCGACAACATTCTCGTCGAGTTCGTAGATTATCAGTGTGGTTATTGCCGCCAGTCAGTACCGGTTGTTGCCTCGATCATGGATGATGATTCCGACGTAACGCTCAGATTGATCGAACTGCCAATTCTTGGAGAGAAAAGCCGCGAATATGCGGTAAAGATGCTGGCCATTAAATCGTTATATGGTGAAGAAACCTACTTGGAGCTTCATAGTTTGTTTCTTGGGGGCAGGGGTGGCGAGTTGCAAAACTTTGATGCGGTGATTGCCGCGCACGGCTTAAGTCCCCAGCGCGTTTATGAAGTCGCTTTGACCGAGCCCATTCAGGAAACCATTGCCGCCAACCTTGCACTGGCGGAAGCGATGGGAATAGGCGGCACGCCTGGGTTTGTAACTCGTTCAAGTATAATTCGCGGCTTTGTGCAAAAACCTGTTTTGCTGCAAGCGCTATCGGGTTCTTGATGTTTCGGTCAATTAACGGACCATTTGGAATATTTGTCTTCGCAGCCTTGTGCTTCGGAGGAGGGGCAGGGGGCCTATATGTCCGCCGCAGAAAGCTCTCTGCCCATTTCTGTCAGGTGTTGAATATTTCCAGGCTTGGGTTTTCAGAAAGAATTCAAAAGTTGGTCCTAAATCGTTGCCTGAAGAATAAGGCGCGTAATAGTTCTTATGTTACATTAAGGAGAATATGACAATGAAACATCACGTTAAATTTGCAGCCGCTTTAGCTTGCTTAGCATCCCTAAGCGCCTGTGGCGACGTTCAAACGCAACAACAGGCCGGTGATGGCATTGAGCGACCTACCGCCGCTGAAATGGATACAATGGCCCATTCAGCATACGTCTATAATCAGCGCAATCAACCACGTAAGTTGAAGGTCAATTCTCTTCACGTTTCTGACGCCCTTTCGCTTTTCCCCGGAGACAGGTCTGACTTTGTGGTTTGCATCCAGTGGGAAGCTGAACGCTTAGGGACAACCTACAGCACGGATCGGTTCACGGGAGAGATTACCGGTATCGTCGGACGCGAAGGCGATAAATACACGGCCTATGGTGCTTATGTTGCGCGTTTCGAAAACGAGCAATCTTGGCAAGCTGTTTTGTTTGAGCGCGGACACGGCAAAATCGGGTCTACACCCGTCAGCTCTATTTGCCAGACTTAGACCGTTATGGAGCAAACAGTCGGATATTCGTCACCCGTTGAAACCTCCAACCCCCGCGTCAGTATTCCGTTTCCGGTGGTGGTCGCACTCACGGGAATAATCACTTCAATCTCAATGCTCTTCGCCGTACCGGCTGGGGGCATTGCTTCTTTATGCCTTTTGGCAAAACTGGTCGAAAAGCGCCCTATCGTTTCCATGACGATCTGGGGCGCGGTCTACGTGCCTGTATCGGCGCTTTGGGTGTTTCCTGCTTTTGACGGTTATCAGGAATACCTTTTGGGTGGTTTGGGGCTCATGGCTGCCGGAGGTATCTTCTATGGCGGAGCCGCAATAATCGCGTGGCTATTCGTTCGCCGCATTCCGATAATGATCCTTCCGGTAGCTCTAGCGGTCGCTGAGCTCACTGCATCGAGCTTTGGCTTGGTGCTTGCCCCAATCGGACTATTTGCCGTGGACAATGCCCTTGGCCATGTTCTGGCCCTTGGGACGGTTTTTGGAGCTAGCGCATTCTTAGGCTTAGGTGCTGCACTGATTGCTGGGTACAGTCAGCACTCATTTGCAATGACGTTTGGCTTGGTATTTATCATTGGCATGGTCCCTGGGCCTTCGCGCCCTGCTTATAACGGGCCCGAAATCTTCGGGATTTCCCACGATCCAGATTCAAGTCTGAAATGGTCTTCCAAAGCCTATGCCGCTGAATCTCTAGAACGGCTCAAAGCGCTTTCCGCTGAAGGCGCTGGAAGTGGACTGACCGTATGGCCAGAGAATGCCGTCACCGGCACGTTTAATCTCGAAGAAGCCGTGGCCGGCCTCGATCCTGCGCAGTTTCCCATTCTCTTTGGCATGACCCGCTACGCGCGTGATGGCTCACCTGAACTGCGCAACTCGGCCGTACTTGTGACCAGCGCAGGTGTTCAGGTTTCTAACAAGGAATTGCTTGTGCCAGTGATTGAGGTAGGTAATTGGTTCACTGGATATTCTGATTTGAGGGTTGGCGTACGTCATATACTAACACTCAATGATGGCACCACCATTCTGCCGCTCATTTGTTATGAGGCGGCTTTCCTATTGGATGTCAGCTTTCAGGAAAGCGAAGTGGATCTGATTGTTGTTCTGGCCGCTGAATCTGGTTTCTGGTCCGACATGGCCGTTTCAATTATGCGTAGACACGCGCGCGCTAGAGAGATCGAACTTAATATTCGTGTTGAACGTGTGAGTGATGTTTCATTATCTTTAGTTTCGCTATAAATTTAGAACGTAAAACCAATTTGTCGTTCATTGCTCGAGTGAACAACTATACCGCTAACACCATTTGCTTCAGTAATTGGCAAATTGTCTTAGGCAGGTAATCCTTAAAAAATCTTCCGGTCACGCAAACTGGGCTTCTTAAAATGAGCGCTCATCATCGATACCTGTCCATAAAACACCGACCGCTCGGGAAGGGGGACTTGTTATAATATTTCTCCATCACCGGCAGAATCAATTCGTCGCGATAGGCTGCATAGTCAAAGCCGTGCCCGATGATTACAGGGTAAGACTGACGAAACCCCTCAACGGATTCGATTTTATAGCTTGCGAAAATCTTGTCGGCCAGATCAGTTCCCATCTGAATATTGTGTGGTAGAAAGACAATTTCCTGTCCGTCAAGTTCGCGATAATCGGTAAACAAATCCTGATTCCGGCCAAATACCAAATCACTGAAAAGAACCACTGGAACGCCCGTGCTATTAGACAGTTCAGCCCCGCGCCCATACCGTATTGCTGCAATCGCCCGCCCGTCGGCAAGCTCAACAACCTCCTCACTCAACGACCCGTCTGCGAGGTCAAATACTTGGTTTATCACAACTGCGATCCCCTTAGGAGCGATATCCTCAAGATGAACCAATCCGAGCTTATTCGACGCTAGCAACACAAACAGCGGAGCCACGATTATAACGCTAAACGACGCGTTCCACGTCCTCAGCCGATGCAACTGGCGGGTTGAGAATACTTCGGTGGCTGCTAAAATAGCGGGTGCCAGCAATGGCACCGCCCAGTTTGGACCAAAATACCCACGTTGCAGCGCAAAGATCAGCATGACTGCCAACGTGCCGTATAAAGCACGTGTAAAAAACCCGAGCGGACGCGCTTCAAACTTGCCGAAACTCCGAAGAATGATGAAAATAATTGTCGGGCCCAATATTAAGAGGAAAGACAGAATGCCGTAAGCCCAGCCGATTATCCCAACCTCAATTTCCCGAAACGCAAAATTAAACGCAAGATTGACGCTACAATTGTAGTAGTTCCACACAATATTCCCGATAAACGGTATTGACGCAATCAGGGTAATCAGAACAAACCGGCGAAATAGAAAGTACCGCCCTTCAATGGTTGTAAGTAGGGCTACCACAACCCCAAGGTAGAACACGGCAGCGGTATATTTGGTGAAAAGCGCGAGCCCAAAAAAGACACCCGCTGCTATCAGCGCTACACGGCTGGTAGGTAGGCGTAAGGCGCGTTCGGTTTCTATTAGAAAGCCGAGCAGGAAGAAAGTGAGCACGGTATCGTTGTAAAAGTTATTAAAGAACACCAGCGTTGCGGGCAAAACAGCGATAGCTGACAAAGCGGTCAAAACCTCTGCATCCGGGAAGCGGCGCCTGAGATAACCGCGCAGCCAGAAGATTGTGAATATGGCAAGGCAAAACACCACAATCCTGTGAAGTGTACCATGCTGCGAAATACCCAGAAATTCTTCAGCTTTGTAGATCACCGAAGAAAGCCAGCCAGTCAACGGTGGATGGTCATAGTATCCCAGCGCCGGATTGCTCCCCCACGAGACCATATAAGCTTCATCAGCGACAATCGGCAGGGACCAATGGATCGCGACCGAAACCAGTAACGCGTACAACCAGAAAACTTTTGTTATCTGCTGTTTATCACCAATCATTTTGTCAACCTGTGGTTTGGTCAAAAACGACCCAATAAAATTGTTCCACTAAAAAATTTAGTGAATTTCGAGATCTTGGAAGCTGCGCATTGAGGCACACAGCCATATTTGTTCGGGGATGCTGATAAGATACCAGCCGGTGCTTGTTTTCGTCCCATAGATGCAAATGTATACAGTTAAGGCTTTCGCGTATTGATATACGGTTGATAGTGGCCAACTCTGTATGAGTGCGCAAAACCTCCATAAGCCGGTAAAACGGGATACGGCTATAAAGATGATGCACATGGTGTATCCCGATGTTGCCGCTAAACCAGCGCAACACTACAGGTAGCACATAATAAGAGCTGCCGTGCAATGCTGCATCGTGCAACTGCCAATCGCTGTCGTGTTCCCACTGTGTGTTTTCAAACTGGTGCTGACCATAAAATAGCCAGACTCCGGCAGTGGCAGCGACGAAAAGAGTCGGTGCTACAATCAGGAGTAGCGGCATCAAGCCACCGAACCAGACCACAAGCCCAAGAGTTATAGAAATCACAATATTGGTGCCCATTGCGCTCGCCCAGTATTCCCATGATTTCATCAGCCCGAAAGGAAGGCGATTGTGAAATACAAAAAGTAGTACTGGCCCAAGCCCGAATAAAAACAACGGATTTCGATATATCCGGTACAAAATACGCTTACTCTTAGGTAGAGCTTGGTATTCCAGAACCGTCATCGTGTAGACATCCCCGATGCCACGCTGATCCAGATTTCCGGACGCTGAATGGTGTATCGAATGGGTGCGGCGCCAGAATTTGTAGGGTGTCAGAGTGAACACTCCGATGATGCGGCCTACCCAGTTATTGGCGCGTCGGTTACTGAAATAGCTGCCATGGCCGTAATCATGTTGAATGATGAACAAACGAACCAAAAAGCCGCCATTCAGCAATGCAAGCGCAAATGCCAGCCAATAGCTGACCGATAGCAATATCCCAGATAGCGCCGCTAGAGTTAGAAATGGCAGCGCACTCACTGTTAGTTCAAAGATTGAGCGGGCCAAGTCAGGCTCGCGGTATTTTGCAAGAGTTCGAACCCAATTGCGAGCGGGCTGGGCTGATAGAACTTGTGCTTCAGGGCATGAGTGTAACGTCATTTTGGCCTCCCGTTTGTTTGATTGACTACGTCATGTCGATTTTTTTCGAAAAGGAGTGCGGCAACGGTCATCTTTGAGTCAGATTTCTGAAGATAATAGACGCATATGCGATTGATCTGTTTGCTGTTGGTAATGTTGTAGGTGTAACCTGTATTTTTACGATTTCATTTTCTACCTATTTTTGGCTAGGCTCATCGGCGTGTTTTTCAGCTTCGTTAATTGCCTGCGCTACTTTTACGGCCCACTCTGTCAGCCCAGTTCCTTTTATTCCCGCAGGTATGTAGATTGGCTCTCCTATCGATAGGGCAACTCTGGCGCCCCAACATGGCCATTCTCTCTTGTCCCAGCGTTTGGTTGAGACTATCTTTCGACGGCTTGCCACAGAGACTGGCAAAATCGCATGCCCTGACATCGATGCAAGTTTTATAGTTCCGAGCTTGGCCTCATGTTGAGGGCCAAGTGGGCCGTCAATCGCAAAAGCCACAAGCTTTTCGGTTTTTAGCGATCTGTGCATTTGGCGAAATGCACCTCCCTTTCCGGATGTCGGGATAAGTGACGGCTTGTGTCCAAAGAGGCGACCTATACGACTGATAATTTTTCCACGAAAACAATCACTGGTAAAAACAACCATGTCCTGGCCTTCAAGTAAGGCAAACAATGGTAGGAATTTTCCATGCCAGAAAGCTAATATGACTGGTTCATCCTCTGAAATTAGCTTGGCCAGCTTATCCCGGTCGTGGACGTCCATTTTCCATGAATTGCTCCACTTTCTGTAGAAAAACCCAATAATCACTGAGGTAACGCGCGTAAAAAGTGTTTCAGCCCAATTTGTCATTGTCATTCTACAGGAGGTTCGGGCCATAGGATCGCGCTGCCGACTGCGCTGGCAACATTCCCAAAAGAACTCCAATGCGCTGTAAGCCTGCGTTTTGCGTCTTCCCAAGTGCTATGTGCAATTTTGGCTCTGACAGGTTGCGCATTTATCAAAGACGAATATAGCTCCAGCGTTTTTTGAACGGTTTTAAGCTGCGAAAACTGATCAGCGGTTTCCTTGGCATTGGTTTCGAGCTCATTAATGTCTGTTGTAGAGCTATCGGCGACCCAGTTTAAGCTTTTAGAAAATGCGCTAGTGGATGCGTCATTGGCCAAAAGGCGCCCGTTCACTCTATCTACAACAACGTCACAGACGCCGTTTGCGTCGAGCGCAACAACAGGCACTCCGGCAGCCATCGCTTCAATCAAAACAAGCCCCTGTGTCTCGGAAACGGATGAGAAAGCAAACACATCCATAGCTGCATAGGCCCGCGCAAGATGTTTGCCAGTTTTGAAGCCGATCATGTGAGCTCGATTGGAAAGCCCCGCCTCGGCGAAAGCATCGCGCATTTGGTCTGCCATTTCGCCATCACCCGTGATGACGGCATGGGCACTGTCGCGACCGCGTAAGAAATCCACAATTGCATCGGTAAGAAATTTAAGATTTTTTTCTTGAGCTAACCGCCCCACGTGGCCAACGACAAATGTATCGTCCGGTATTCCGTATTCTTCGCGAATGCCAGTTGTGTCGGTTGACCCCAACTTTTCGATATTCACACCGGTGGGAATGACGACAGTTCGAGTATTTCTGATTTTCGGAGCAAGGAAGGCCGCCATGCTATTGCTTGGGGCTATTACTGCATCACACAGTTCAGCATACCCAACTGAAAGCGCCAGAGCGAGGCGTTTGGTTGCTTCCGAGTTTTTTATCACGTAGTGGCCATAGAGGTCGTAGCGCGTGTGATAAGTGTAGACGATTGGCAAATTTCGGGTCGAAGCAACCCGAAGCGCGGTACCGCCGAGTAGAAATGGATGATGCGAATGGATGATGTCTGGTCGAAATTCATCCAGCTTCTTTGCTAGATTGGTACTTAGCGGAATAGGAACAGAGAAGTCACTTCCACCAAATTTCTGAAGAGCAGAAATTCTGAAAATGTCTTCTTGTGGCAGGGCCATCTCCGGAAATTCCGGCGCAACAACTGACCTGCGCCCCTAGAACTCCTCCAGAATGATGTAGAGTCCGCCCTACAAAAGGACGGACAAATGAAGAAACGATTCACGGACGAACAGATTATCCAGATGCTGAAAGAGCAGGAGGCTGGCGA
>Ga0316205_10000162_pt1 | contig 144181 bp, 135 predicted proteins | sample 3monthpyrite_MG_FD_204941 | JGI IMG/M metagenome (GOLD analysis project Ga0316205, IMG submission 204941) | Microbial mat bacterial communities from mineral coupon in-situ incubated in ocean water Damariscotta River, Maine, United States -... | ecosystem: Environmental > Aquatic > Marine >...
TGGGTGGAGTGGCTCCCGTCATCGCCAATATGGTGCGTGAAAAACTCGGGTACAAATACCACTGGGCTGTCGCTGACTACCTGCAACGCGCAGCACGTCATATTGCCTCCAAGACCGATGTCGATCAAGCATATGCAATGGGCAAGGCGGCCGTTGAACTGGCATTGAAAGGTGAAAACTCAGTCATGCCTACAGTGGTACGTAAATCTAACAAGCCTTACAAATGGACGATTGGAAAAGCCAACCTTTCACGTGTAGCCAATGTTGAAAAGATGATGCCTAAGAATTTCATCACCAAAGATGGTTTTGGCATCACCAAAAAATGCCGCGAATACCTGGCTCCGTTGATGCGGGGTGAAGACTATCCTCCTTATGGAAAAGATGGCTTGCCAAAATATGTACAACTGAAAAAGGTTGCCGTGAAAAAGAAACTCGATACAGAGTTCGAAGTAAAGTAAGCTATTTCAATAGCTTATTTAAAAAAGGGGGCTATTGCCCCCTTTTTTTCTGCTCTGGAAAAAACTCTGTTAATATGTGGATAAATTCAATCAACTGTTACTATTCAGACAAACGGACGACAATGCGCAATGACTCTGAAAAAGACTAATAAACACCTCGCCACCCAGGCACTGATGGGGGGTGGCTACAATCGCAACGGCACCAAACTGATTCTAACTGAAGTCCGGCGAGAACATAGTCAAGCAGCCCTGGACATTCTGGTTGGAGCTCTGGAACTGAAAAGCATTTTTGGATTCAAACCTGGAACTGAATTCAAACGTTAATAAAGCCTCAATATTGTCTGAGGCTTTTTTTATGTCTGGTGTACATGACAAGATGTTAATAGTATGCACCGACAGATTGACTTATGATGTAGCGTATAACAATGAAATGCCCACAGGGATATTTCGATAATAATATTTAGGAGGAAGCAGTCATGATATTTGGTCTTAATGGACTCACATTTGCTATCATCTGTGCCTTTTTGGCACTGGTATACGGCATCGTTTCCATCAAATGGATTCTCGCCAAACCGATGGGTAACGACCGCATGAAAGAGATTGCGGCAGCTATTCAGGAAGGTGCGACGGCCTATCTTAACCGACAATACACGGCCATTGGTATTGTTGGCGCCGTGATTTTTATCGCGCTGTTCATATTCCTGGATAAATATACGGCCATCGGCTTTGCTATAGGCGCCGTGCTTTCTGGCCTGACCGGCTACATCGGCATGAATATTTCAGTGCGCTCTAACTCACGCACTGCAGAGGCTGCGAACGATGGTCTCAATGCTGCCATGCAGGTCGCTTTTCGCGGTGGCGCTATTACCGGCATGCTGGTGGTAGGTCTAGCCTTACTCGGCGTAGCCGGCTTTTATTACATTCTGCTCGCTATTGGTGTAGAGGACGCAATTCATCCACTAGTCGGTCTCGCCTTTGGTGGCTCGCTGATTTCCATTTTCGCGCGACTGGGTGGCGGTATCTTTACCAAAGGCGCTGATGTTGGTGCTGACATTGTCGGTAAGGTTGAAGCTGGCATTCCTGAAGATGATCCACGTAACCCTGCGGTTATCGCTGATAATGTCGGCGATAATGTTGGCGACTGTGCCGGCATGGCGGCTGATCTTTTTGAAACCTATGCGGTCACCGTGGTCGCGACCATGTTACTGGGCACCTTGCTACTGAAGGACATTGCCACACAGGCGGCGATCTACCCGCTGGTGCTGGGGGGTACATCCATTATTGCTTCGATTATCGGCACCTTCTTTGTCAAGGCAAGGGAAGGCGGCAAGATCATGAATGCATTATACCGAGGCTTGATTGTCTCGGGTGTCATCGCAGCAGTCGCTTTTTACTTTGTCACACAATCGGTGATGGGTAGTACGATTATGCTGGAAGGCTTAAGCCTGTCGACCATGAATCTGTTCTATTGCGCCTTGATCGGCCTGGGTCTGACCGCCGCAATGGTGGTGATTACCGAATACTACACTGCCACCGAGTTTGCTCCGGTAAAACGCATTGCCGCCGCCTCCACCACCGGAGATGGTACTAATGTTATCGCGGGCCTGGGTATCTCGATGAAATCCACTGCCGCACCGGTACTGATTATTTGTGCCTCGATCTGGGGTTCTTATGAATTGGCCGGGTTATACGGCATTGCCATTGCAGCCACTTCCATGCTGTCCATGACCGGTATCATCGTAGCGCTGGATGCTTATGGTCCGATCACTGACAATGCCGGCGGCATTGCTGAAATGGCCGAACTGGATGAAAAGATCCGCAATATCACCGATCCACTGGATGCCGTGGGTAACACTACCAAGGCCGTTACCAAGGGTTATGCTATCGGCTCTGCCGGGCTGGCAGCACTGGTTCTATTCGCCGACTATACCCATGCATTGCATGCCGCAGGCGACACTGCATTAAACTTCTCACTGGATAACCACATGGTCATCATTGGCCTGTTTATTGGTGGGCTGGTTCCCTACCTGTTTGGTGCCATGGCCATGGAAGCCGTCGGGCGTGCCGCTGGAGGTATCGTTAATGAAGTGCGTCGCCAATTCAAGGAAATGCCGGGTATTATGGATCACAGCCAGAAACCTGATTATTCCAAAGCGGTCGACATGCTGACCAAAGCCGCTATCAAGGAAATGATTATCCCTTCCCTGTTACCGGTACTGGTACCTATCGCCGTGGGCTTATTGCTGGGTAAAGAGGCGCTGGGTGGGCTATTAATCGGCACTATTGTGACCGGTCTTTTTGTGGCTATCTCCATGACCACCGGTGGTGGTGCCTGGGATAATGCCAAAAAATATATCGAAGATGGTCATCATGGCGGTAAAGGATCCGATGCCCACAAGGCCGCTGTCACGGGTGATACCGTAGGAGACCCTTATAAAGATACTGCCGGGCCTGCGATTAACCCATTGATTAAAATAATAAATATCGTAGCCTTGCTGATTGTTCCACTACTGTAGAACATCGCCGCATTTTTTGCGGGCTAGTGTTTCTTATCTGTTCATAGGCCGGTATAATACCGGCCTTTGTATTTTTTATAAGGTGGCAAGCACATGAATCTTGATAAAGTCACATCGGGTCACGATGTTCCGAACGAAATAAATGTCATCATCGAGATCCCGTCGCATTCTGACCCGGTCAAGTATGAAGTAGACAAGGAAACCGGCGCCATGTATGTCGATCGGTTTATGACCACGGCGATGCACTATCCCTGCAATTACGGCTATGTGCCGCATACCCTGTCTGATGATGGTGACCCTGTCGACGTTCTGGTCACAACGCCGGTACCGCTGATTAGTGGCGCGGTAGTCCGCTGCCGCCCAATTGGCGTTCTGAAAATGACAGACGAATCGGGAGATGATGCCAAGATACTGGCAGTACCTATCGATAAACTGTGCAAGGCCTATCGCAATATTCAGGATTTTCGTGACATGTCACCGGTGATACTGGATCAGATCGCACATTTTTTTGAGCACTACAAAGATCTGGACGAAGGCAAATGGGTACGCGTGGAAGGCTGGGCTGGTGTGGACGAAGCCAAACAGGAAATACTGGATAGTCTGAAAATGTACCAAAACGCGCCGGAAAAGCCGAATTTCTGATGCCATGATAGCTTGTATTGTTTTGGACAGCCACAATAAGCTTTGTTTTCCTGGCTAACCAGTGTGGTAACAACATTATGATCATTTGCGTAGTATCTGACAGCCACGATAACCTCAGGTTACTTGAAGCGGCCGTGGCCGATGCCAAAAGCCGGGGCGCCGTGGCCGTATTGCATTGTGGTGACATTGTGGCCCCGAGCACACTCAAGGTGACGCGACAATTTGAACTGCCCGTGCATGTCATCCACGGCAACAATACCGGTGATCAATTCACACTGCACCGCATGGCTGAAAAATCCGGCGGCCAACTGTCTTACTATGGACAAGATGCCGGGATTGAACTGCATGGCCGCAAAATATTTATCGTGCATTACCCGCATTATGCCGAAGCCATGGCCACCACCGGTGACTGGGACATGGTTTGTTGCGGTCATGATCATGTCGCCCGGATCGAGTGGATCAACAACATCAAGGGCGGTAAAACGGTACTCGTGAATCCCGGTACGGTTGCCGGTATTGGTGCTCCGGCCACCTATATCATGGCTGACCTGGATAAAATGGAATTTGAAACCATTGAGCTGGATGTGGCCAACATACTTAGGACGGGTAGTTAATCCAACCCTGGTTTATACAAACCAGGATGTGGATCATCGTTCACAGGCCGCCTCTCGAAACTTTGATGCGCCCTGCTTCATTCAGCCTGCCATGATATTTATAAATACTGGCAGTTTCCAGATCAAATTCATCGCGACCCGATTCCTCGTTGATCTCATGTAAATGTTCATGGTCACTCATGATATGGCCATGCTGATTTGTCAGGCGCTTATCGAGCACAGGGGATACCAATTTTTGCTCCTCTATGTACGCCAGCACTTCATGTGGACCTATAGAGTCCGTCTTGATAACCTCAACAGCCTCCGGATTATTCCTGAGAAATATATTAAACTCTGCAAGCGAATAGAATTGATTGTTGTCGACTGGTTTACCATTTATTTGAAGCCTCTCAATTCGATCAGGGTAAGATTTTGATAGATTAATAGCCATTTCAAGACCTGAATAGCGCCACATATTGGCACCTATCGCCATGAGCGCATCTTTCGCAACCACCGCTTCTATCGCGCCTTCAAACAGATGACGTAAAGAACTGCCACTAAATTTCATCAGATAGACGGGCAATTCCATCGGTACAAGATTGTATACATCTTCTACTGTTATCGGACCTGGCAGTATAGTGGCCCCATAACGACCGGGTTGCACTATCGCTATATTCTGTTTCGTACGCGCACGCAATGCATCACTAACCAGATTGTCCGCTGTACTCTGCCACGTGCCCTGGCGATACAGAAGTGTTTTTGTTTCACCGACGACTCGTTCTAATTCATGCTTGTACGGAGCGCGGAATTTCTCAATCAATGCTGTTATTTCAGGATCAGGTGTAATGTCTTTAATGCGTATCGGATGTAGTGTTTGCTCAAAAACAGTTATTCGTTTATCACTGATTTTCAGATCAAGCTGACCAAGCATTTTTCCATGTGAGCCGGATTGTACGACCAGAACATCACGTTGACTCGTGTTGTTGTATACCAGCGTCGGACGATAGAGCGTATCATGTGTATGTGCACCAACAATCACATCAATACCATTCACTAATCCTGCATAGCGCGCATCCGCTTTCCAGCCCATATGAGACAATAAAATAACAAGGTCCACTTTTTCTCTGGTCCTGAGCCTGTCAATATCCGCTTGCACATCATCTATATGTAAGCCAAAACTCCATTGTGGATGGCTGGATACTTTCGACATCCAGTGATAGGTCATGCCAACTATAGCAATCTTCAATTGACCAAGCCGCTTTATGACATACGGCTGCAAGTTTGGAAGATTGACACGTTCATTAAAATCATTGTCATAAAAATTTGCTGCCAGAATAGGGAACTGTGCTGCAGCAAACAGTTTTTCCAAAGTCGCCTGATCGTAAAAGAATTCAACATTACCTGGTGTCATCGCATCGTATCCCATGGCGTTCATGACTTCGACGACCGGGCTACCTGCAAGTCTTACAGGTACAACGGTTCCATGCCAGGTATCTCCACTGTCAAGCAACAATGTGCGATCAGGCATTTCAGCTCGCTGACGATTGATAACAGAAGCAATATATGCAAAACCACCAACACGGCCTTCACGAAGTGCTCGTTCAACAAAGCGATCATCACCTTCTTCACGATGATATAACGGGCTTAAGTAGCCATGGGTATCGTTGGTCCACAGGATGCGCAGATCATATGACGGGGGTGAATTCGTGCAAGCACTCAGTGATATTGCAAGTAAAGTGAAAATCAGGAACAAGCCAGTACTAGCTGGCAAGAGCAAACCTGGAACAATAGCATTTATAGTTATCAACATTTTTTTCATCGTGTTTCCTTATCCAGCCGAATGGTAAAGTTTGTGTAAAAAATCTAGTTTTTTCCAAGATATATATTGCTGGTAATAATATGAGAACGCGCATCCTCGAACTCCTGAATAATTAACTTCAGGCGAGGGGATGCTGCCTTCTTCGGCATCTCTTTACCTGCAGTATCAATTCCTTCATCTTCAATACCAAGATACAGCGCCAGCCCCCGGGCGGCGTTTATCAATTGACTGTATTCTGTTATGTCCGGCGCACTGGCTCGCGCGAGCTGCCTGATATCTTGCGCTATAGCAGCAATGCCAGTATTGCTTATTCTGGCTACTGGCATGCGTATGACCTGGCGTATGGCTGCGACGGTATAATGTTCCGTGTCAAAATCTACCAACCCCATAACGCGATAGCTTGCCAATAGACGTAGAAACTTATTGGCAGATGGATAAGACTGACGCGTGGTGATTGAGGCATAAAGATCTGCGCGATACTCAGACAGAAAGTGCTCGTAGGCCGCTGTAATCTCATCGCTGCCCTTACTCATGCCGGGGCCATGCAAATAAGCATCCAGACAGTGATAGATCTCATGATCAAGCGTGTATAGCAGGAAGGTATTATTATCAAAGCTGCTCAGGTCCTTTACCGGCAAGCTGTCCTGCATATGATCACCCAACATGAAGCGTGCAGACGCGCCAGGGTGATTCAGGAATAGCGTTTCATCGAGCGTTATTGCGCAGACATAGGGCCGGGTATAGGCCGCATGCTTACCGGTCTTGAACAGTGTGGCAGACGGTATGCTGTTACCCAATAAATATTTAATGCGCATAAACTGAAGTTGCAGCAGATCATCTCGCACCATCGGGTCGTGCTCATAATCAAGATTCGCAGCATCCTCACCGAGCTGCCTGGGCAATTTAATGATATCCGTACCCTGCTCGTTACCCTGCACATGCAGAAAGTGAATATCAGGATATACAGCGGCATATTCCTGAATACGGGAGGTAAGCAGACTGCTGCTGTAGGCGAAGGGCGCTGCCAGGTAGCTAAGGAGCAACATAACAGCCAGAATGGTGCAATTATTAAAGGCCTTTTTGCTTTTACGTGTATTCATAACAATCTCCTTTGGTTACTATGCTATTAATAACGTTTTACCCGTTTCATTAGCCAGAGGCTGTAAGCCCTGTTTTAGCAGCATGACATCATGACTGTGGGTTGTTGCAGTGAGTATTGATGACAACAGTAGAAAAAGTCTCGACTGAAGAGCGACGGTAACACGAAGGAAGTACGATGGATTATTTTTATCTTCTCCAAACAATAAGTTATATGCCTTTCATAGACCCGCGACAGAGTTCGGCAGCATGGCCCATGGACCCGATGCAATTGGCAAAACATGAATAAACAGCTACATACCGAGTTTTTTATCGACGACTGGCGTGTGTCGCCCGCGGAAGGCTTGCTGACCCGCGGCAACGAAACAGAGCGCCTAGAACCGAAGGCCATGGAAGTGCTGGCCTATCTCGCCTCGCATCCTGGTGAGGTCGTCACACGGGAAGCGCTCGAACGAGACGTCTGGCATGGCGCGCTGGTTGGCTACGACGCCGTCACCTCTACGGTCATCAAGTTACGCAAGGCCCTGCAAGACAACGCCCGGCAGCCGCGTTACATCGCCACCATCCCCAAAAAGGGTTATCAGCTTATTGCATCGATTACCTACCCCGAGGATGACGATAACGAAGGCCCGGTGGCAGCCGTTTCTCATGGGACAGTAGGTAATGTTCAGCAGGCAGGGCAACCGCATTCGAAACAGCGGGCAGGTTTGCCAATCGCTGCGCTGACAGGTGTTGTTATCCTGTTAATGGTATGGTTATGGCCATCAGAGCCAACCCTGCGCAGTGAGAACAATATTGCGCTGCCTTCCATTGTCGTTCTTCCATTTGAGAATCTGGGTGATAACCCAAAACAGGAGTATCTCGCCGATGGAATCACTGAAGATATCATCACCGATCTTTCACGTATATCGAACCTGTTGGTTATTGCCAGCAATACATCATCCCAATACAAGGGCAGGCAAGTTACGCCAGAAAAAGTCGGAACCGATCTAAACATTGAGTATGTACTGAAAGGCAGCATCAGACAGCTGGGCGATGAAATCAGGGTCAATGCACAACTGGTCAATGCAAAGACCGGTTTCAATACCTGGGCGCAACGCTACGACAGAAAAGTGATCGAGGTGTTCGCAGTGCAGGATGAAGTGACGCACAGTATTGTCGAGGCACTTGCGGTCAAGATGACGAATCAGGAAAAACAACGCCTGGCACAAAAAGCAACCAATAATCTGAGAGCATATGACTTTTTTCAGGAAGGCCAGCGTCTTTTCAAAAGCTATACAAAAGAAACAAACGAACAGGCGCGTGCAATGTATCGCAAAGCGATTGAACTCGACCCAGGCTACGGCCGCGCATACGGTGCGCTGGCGGTAACCCTGGTCCATGACTACCAAAGAGGGTGGACTGATTCCCCCATAGAGACCCTCAATCGGGCATTGTTGCTGGCAGAGCAAGCAGTTACCCTTGATAATGCAACACCCCAAACCTATTGGGCGCTTGGTTTTGTCTATCTCTGGCGTAAAGAATACGATAAGGCAGAAAGGGCGACCGCGCAGTCAATCAGCATTGCGCCGAATTATGCCGACGGGTATGGCCTGCTTTCCCTGGTCAATAGCTATCATGGACAAGCGGAAAAAGCGATTGAGCTTAACAATAAAGCCATAAGCCTCAATCCCTACTACACTTTTGAATATCTGATTAGTTATGGAGTAGCCTATTACACGATGGGCGACTACGATGCTGCAATAGCAAAGCTTGAACAGGCACAGGATCGTAATGAAAACGCCGCACAAGTTAAGCTACTGCTTGCCGCCAGTTATGTGAAGGCTGGCCGCCTGGGTGATGCCGAATGGACTGCCACTCAACTACAGATACTGAACCCAGCGGCTACCATGACGAGCATTGAAAAGACCACTATATTTTCGAATCCCGAATTGAAGCGTACTTTTCTGGTGGATCTTCATAAAGCCGGCTTGCCTGAGTAGCACTCGATCCTTCCATTCATCATAATAACTCTGGCTGACCGCCCCGAGTTTATATTCCATGATATAACTGCGTCGCTTCTGTTAGCTCAAATATTACCCACTCTTTAGACCTGTTTTCATTTATCTGGTATCGGCTAAGGCGGACAGACTGAATCATTAAGACATACGATGACAAATCTAATTACCCAGATTTGTCACCGCACTTTTTTTGCTTATGGATTTAAATAAGTATACTTGCGATTTTGAAAATCGACTACCGCAGAGACGCCAGCGGGTACGATTTGAACACCCGGCAGCAAATCACCTAAAACAAGCCCTTTCGCTTTCATGGTATTTTGACAGGCATAAATTTTAATACCCTGCGCCAATATGCTGTTAACCATATCCTGATTTGCTTGATCAGTTGTCGTTCTTAACCAGTCAATACCACTGGCATAGGCAACAACAACGGCTTTATATTCTTCACCGTGCGTCATTCCGTAATTATTTGCATAATCGCGAGTCAGATTTCTTACATTAACCGCTTGTTGGCCGACAGTTGCGCCAGTAGTTTTGAATATTTTGCCATTGGACAGGTTGCTATTCCATGCTACAACCACTTTAAATTCATCACGAACACGGATGCAATTTAAATATTCGCTACTCCCCGGATCATATACTTCAGCAGCAGCAATCGCCTCATTTGTGCATTTTGAACGCCTGTCTCCGGCATGTGCAGTATAGGCCAGAATTGAAATAATCATGATAAACGCTATTTTTATAGAGTTTGATTTCATCGTTATAAATCTCCCATTTAGTTTGACTGGATAGTGCAGACATAGTGATGGCACCCTTAATCAGGTGACGGGGACAAGTATTGGTTACACTGTGAGGTAAAGTCTCGACCGAAGTGCGACGATAACACGCAGGAAATACGACCATTTATTTGTCTAAAATAAACAGCACGTTATAAATATACAATGGTACTTCGACGGAGTTCGGCCGGATTATTCAGGCCTTGCGTAGACAGGGCTCACATGAGCAAACGGGGGATTTAGAGGTTTTTCATTTGAGAATGACTCATCTGCCAATGTGCCCTGCTCGACTTGTCACATGGATGAAATTTAAAACCACTGAGCTTGATATAGCTGCGATATTGAAGACGGGTAGTTGATCAACACCGATTTATTCAATCCATAACCGATACAGTAATATGCCTTTGGTATCCGCGTGTGCGGTGCTCCCACACAAAAACACCCTGCCAGGTACCCAGATCACAACGGCCATGCAACACTGGTATACTCAGGCCGGTACTGGTCAGTATCGTTCTGACATGGGCCGACATATCATCAGGACCCTCATCAATATGCTCAAATAATGGATCACCATCCGGTACCAGCCTGGCCATAAAACGCTCCAGGTCGGCACGCACATCGGGGTCAGCATTTTCGCATAACATCAGCGAAGCACTGGTATGATGAACAAAGACATGACAAAGGCCACTATCCACATGACTATCAGCAACCGCTTGCTGAACTTCACGCGTAATATCATAACTGCCACGACCACGTGTACTTAGACTGAATTTTTTATTAAACATACTATCAGTAATTTACTACGAACTATTTTCGTTAAATTTCACGTGAACGAATCACTATCATTTTTTCAATTTGCATATCATGATAAGTATAAGGTATGCCGCCTACTCCCAGTCCTGATTGTTTCAATCCGGCAAAAGGCATCCAGTCAACACGAAATGCCGTATGATCATTAACCATCACGGCGCTGGCATTAATATGTTTACAGGCATGTAGCGCCCTGTCAATATTCTGTGTGAACACGGCTGCCTGAAATGCGAACGGCAGCGCGTTGGCCTGTTCGATAGCTGCATCAACATCATCATAACTATACACACAGATCACCGGGCCAAATATCTCTTTACAAGACACGTCCGACTCGGGAGATGGTTCATACAACACCGTTGCCTGGTAACAATTTCCCTGTGCTGAACCGCCAGCCAATAACTCTGCTCCCTCAGCAATAGCCTGCGTGACCCAGTCATGAATACGCGTCACTTCGCGTTGTCGAATCAAAGGGCCGATTTCGGTTTTTTCATCCGTCGGATCACCGATGATTTGCTTTTTGGCGAGCGTAGCCAGTTTTTCAGCGACATCGCGCGCGATACTATGATGACAAAATACACGTTGCACAGAAACACACACTTGCCCTGCATGGTAAAAACCACCTTTTGCAATTAAAGGTAAGGCTTCATTTATATCAGCATCGGCTTCAATAATCGCTGGAGCAGCACCACCGTGCTCAAGCGCGCAGCGTGTTCCCGGTGCTAACTGGCTACGCAACTTCCAACCGACAGCTGCACTGCCAATAAAACTGAAAAAAGCCACGCGCGCATCGGTCACCAGTTTTGTCGCCACCTGAAGATCGGAAACTACCAGCGCCTGGCACCAGGCATCCGGCAATCCGGCTTCACGCAACAGCGAAACAAAGCGATAGCAGGATAACGGTGTATCTTCTGCCGGTTTAACGATGACCGGACAACCCGTGGCAATCGCCGGCCCAACCTGATGCACAATCAAATTCAAAGGGTGATTAAATGCACTGACAGACACCACAACGCCTATGGGCTCCTTACGAGTAAAGGCCATACGCTGCTGTGAAGCAGCATTGATACCCATTGGAATTTCCCGACCACTATCGGTACGCATACATTCGATACAGTTATAAACACCATCAATAGCGCGAGTGACTTCAACGCGCGAATCCAGTAATGGCTTACCGCCTTCACGGGCAGCCTCTACGGCAAGTGCTTCTGCCTGCTCGGTCATTAATCTGGCGGTCTTTTCGAGGATGGCTATTCGTTGCGGAACAGACAACCATTGCTTGCGATCATTAAAAACAGCATAGGCATTACTTAAAGCGGCTTCTACAGCATGACTATCTGCAGCATCCAATATAGCAATAACACTGTCATCATAAGGTGCTGTCACTGTCACCTTGTCTGCACCGGGCGTGATGGCCGGAATCATTAGCGGGTAGTGCATGCTCATGCATTGTTCCTTGTTATATAGGGCAGGAAATATCACCCAGGCGCTGAGTTAATAGCATATTCTCACGGTAATCAATAGGCACCACAACCAGACTCGGACCGGCTTCATTCAGGGCCACTTCCAGACTGGACTTCAGATCAACACTGTTGTGAACGAAATGACCATGCCAGCCAAAGGCACTCGCCAGCTGTAACCAGTCAGGATTGCCAAAAGAGAGGTCGGTATGGTGACCAAACTCATTGGTTTGTTTCCATGCAATTAAACCATAACTGTGATCTTCCCATACCATGACCACAATATTGGAGTTAAGGCGCTTCGCCGTTTCCATTTCCTGTACATTCATCAGGAAACCCGCATCACCGCAGATCGCCATGATTTTGCGTTTCGGAAATACCAGGCTGGCGCCAATAGAACCGGGCAAGGCAAAACCCATTGAACAAAAACCATTCGGTATCAGGCAAGTATTGGGTTCATGACATTGATAGTGCCTGGCGATCCACATTTTATGTGCCCCCACATCAGACAACAGAATATCTTCTGCCCCCATCACCTGGCGAACATCCCATAGCACTTTTTGCGGCTTGATCAAACCTTCAGTGTTATCGTCCTTGTACATCTCCAGTTCAGCCGTCATCTCACGTCGAGTCGCTGCTTGCTGCTTCAACTCATATGCTGGCACACCGTGCTGATCAAAACGTTCATTCAACATCCACAAGGCATGTGCCAGATCCCCCACCACCTCAACTTCAGGATGATAGTTTTCATCAATTTCTGCGGGCAGAAAATCGACGTGTACGATATCTTTATCCTTGTGTTTATTCCACAAGTGAGGATGGTATTCGACCATATCATACCCCAGAGTGATCACCAGGTCGGACGCATCAAGTGCACAGGCGACCACATCCTTGGCCTGCAGGCCAATAGTATACATACAATAATCAGCATCCATATCAACACAGCCTTTGGCCATGAATGTGCTGATAACACCAATACCGGTTTTTTCACAGAGTATACGCAACTGCTTGCTCGCACGCTTACGTATGCAACCATTACCCGCAATAATAATCGGCCGTTTGGCATTTCTGATCTTGTTAAATGCCCGGTCGACAGCCTTGTCATCAGCAACGGGACGGCGAAAACGTTGCGGGTGCATAGGCCCAGAACTGGTCATTAATTTGGCAATATCCTCAGGTAACTCCAGGTGACAGGCGCCCGGTTTTTCTGTGCGAGCAAGCCGTACTGCCTTGCGAATCATTTCAGGGATATTATCGGGATGAAGCACTGTATGCGCCCATTTGGTCACCGGCTCGAACATAGCCACAACATCCATGACCTGGTGGGATTCCTTGTGTAATCGTGTCGAGGCACCCTGGCCGGTGATCACCAGCATGGGTGAACGATCCATATTTGAGTCTGCAACACCAGTAATCAGGTTGGTAGCACCGGGGCCGAGCGTGCCCAGGCATCCTGCCGGATTGCCGGTCAGGCGCCCATAGACTTCAGCCATAAAAGCAGCGCCTTGCTCATGTCGGGTAAGGATAAAGCGAATTTTATCCGTTTTTTCCAGCGACATCATAAAGTCTGCATTTTCTTCACCAGGTACACCAAAAATATACTCGACACCTTCTTTCTCAAGGCATTTAACGAATAGATCGGATGCTTTAATCATGCGAGTTCCTTTTTGTGATTATTATTGCGTATGTCCAGCCTGTCGGCACGTATGATAAATACTTTTGTATTATCGAGTAATATTCCTAATATTATCAGGGATTACTGATTCAGCCAGTCACTGCTGATGAATTCGAAGCCTGTGAGATCATTTAGTTCAGTGCCAGGCACTATTCTGCCAGCTGGCGTGTACGTGATACCATTACAATATTTACTGCATAAGAAATGTAATTAGGCTTTTCTTACTTGTTATTCTAAGTTAACAGAGCGAGATTAATTTTGAGTACGATGAAGACCACCAACAAAGATATTTTTGATGTATCCCTGCATGACTTCGATGAGAAAGTCATTAAAGCTTCGCAACAAAGGCCTATTCTTGTCGATTTCTGGGCTGACTGGTGCTCTCCGTGTATCGTTGTGGCGCCGATGCTGACCCAGGTCATAGAAGAATTTGCAGGCCAGGTAGCACTGGCAAAACTGGAAGTTGATGAAGGTGACAATATGAAGGTGGCGGGGCGTTATCAAACGCGTGGATTTCCGACGGTGATTCTGATCCACCATGGAGAAGAAATTGAGCGTTTTACCGGTGCCAAACCGAAGCATTTCATTCGTGAGTTTGTGGCGAAGCATTTGTAAGCAGGCGGGCTTCAGAAGCGAGCGCAGCGTAACCATCCATGCCCGCTATCCACACTCTGACCCGTTAAACAATAATCTCTGTATTCAAGGGTTCACCATTAATATCAATATTGATTGACTTGACACCTGGCACCTTGCTGACAATATAGCCCGCCATTAACTGCGCCAGGGTTTTATTTTCTGTATCAATGGCTGTCAGTATCTTATCGGCTGCAACCTGAGCACGCATGATATTATCCGGGTTTTCAACATAAGTCGGCCCGATTTTCCAGCCCCTGTCCATGTCACTATCCATCTTGGCGAAGAAATCATCGGCATCACTCAACATCGCTTCAGGGATCTCGATTTTTACCTGTTGGCCGTCAATAAAAACATCTAATATCATATGGTTTCTCCGGTCTAATCAAGTGGGAATTCTATCAGAAAACAAAAGAGCCGACTAAAAACAATAACTTTTGCATCGTTTCTACTGATCTTTTATCTACCACAAGACAGTTTGATCACAAAAGTTAACATTATCAACGTCAAGTATATAGGCATAAGGCCGTTATCATCATTAATATATCACTATCACTATTGAGCCCGACAATACTAAGAAACCATGGATTCTGCCAAAGCACTTTTTCTTGAACGTCTGGAAACATTACGCCGAGACTATATCGGTAATTTTCCTGCCCGTATTCAGACACTGAAGGATTGCTGGCGTGATTTTAAAAATAACTATGGCGATGAGCAGCAAAAATCACTGCAAGATCTGGTACGACATGCCCATAGCTTAAAAGGCTCTGGTGCCACCTACGGTTTCAACGAAGTCAGCGATCTTGCTACACAACTACATGCCATACTCAATAATTTGCTTGAACAAAATGTACAAGCGGACATCCAGGTCAGTAAACAGATCAATGCTTTACTGGTGAGTTTAAATAATATTTCATTTGATTTTGATAAAGATTATCACTTTGAACCTCCAGTCTCTGTTAGCAACGCACCAGTACCTGTCAGCAACGATAATCCTTCTCTGTTACTGCTGATGAAAAGCCGCGATGAGGCCGAAGAAACATTGGGACAACTGCAACATTATGGCTATGACATTACTATTCTGACTGCCACAGATAAATTACTCGACACAATCGAACATACTGCACCCTTCGCTATTATCATGGATATAGCCTTGCAGACAGAGTACGACGCCGCTATCAATAAAGAGCTCATCAATACAATTCCGCTTATCATCCTCTCGACCAATGAAGACATCCAGACTCGCTTGAATGCAGTTCGTTCCGGTTGCACCAAGTTTCTGACCCGTCCTGTCAATACATCTGATCTAATCGATACGCTGGATAGCATTAGCCATAAAAAGTTTCAGGAAGCCAATCGCATACTGATTGTCGATGATACCAAAAGCCTGGCATTATTTTATGAGGCCACCTTGCAAAGTGTTGGCATGGATACCTGTATAGTCACGGACCCAATGGAAGTACTGGATAAGTTAATAGAATTCAATCCCGAGTTAATCCTGATGGATATGTATATGCCTGGATGTGATGGACAGGAACTGGCTGCAGTTATCCGACAACATGAAGCCTATGTCAGCATCCCGATCGTTTTTCTTTCATCCGAGCTGGATAAATCCAAACAGCTGGAAGCCATGCGTCATGGTGGCGATGATTTTCTTACCAAGCCGATTGATCCCGGCCACTTGATAAAGTCAGTCGAAACACGGACATCACGTTACCGCAAGTTACGCTCTTTCATGGTAAGAGACAGCTTGACCGGCCTGTATAATCATACCAAAACAAAAGAATTACTCGAAACTGACCTGTATCGCTGTGCCAGAAACGATACCAGCCTGGTGTTTGGCATGATTGATATCGATAAATTTAAATCGGTGAATGACACCTATGGACATCCGGTTGGTGACAAGGTTATCAAGAGTCTTGCACGTATACTAAAACAGCGATTACGCAAATCAGATATCGTTGGACGTTACGGTGGCGAGGAATTTGCTGTGGTCATGTATGAAACAGATATTAAAAGCGCATGCAGTGTCATGAATGAAATACGCGAACACTTTTCCATGGTAAGTCATCACGCAGGCGAGAAGGAATTCAATGTCACTTTCAGTTGCGGACTGGCTGAATATCCCTATTTCGATACTTCATCTGAATTAAATGAAGCCGCAGACAAGGCCTTATACCAGGCCAAGAATGCAGGTCGAAATTGTGTCCAGGTGGCCGACCTTACCACCTTCTAGCGTTTATCGCTTCAGTCCTTTTCGCTGTCTATTTGTCCTGCCTGCTCCACTCACCCGATTTGCCACCAGATTTTTTCAACAGGCGAACCTGGCTGATTTCCATACCACGATCAATCGCCTTACACATATCATAAATGGTCAACAAGGCGATCTGTGTTGCGGTCAGTGCTTCCATCTCAACACCGGTCTGGCCATTTGTTTCGACTGTCGCCAGGCAATGAATCGCACTCGGGTTGTGCTCGGCCACTAACTGGATCTCCACATGCGTTATCGGTAACGGATGACAAAGCGGGATTAAATCAGCCGTTTTCTTTGCGGCCATTATACCGGCAATACGGGCGATACCGAGCACATCGCCTTTTTTGTGCGTGCCTTGCAAAATACGCTCGAGCGTTGCTGTCTGCATAAAAATACGCCCTTCAACCTCAGCCTTACGATGGGTCATTGCCTTGTCACCGACATCGACCATATGTGCTTCACCTGATTGATTGAAATGAGTTAGCTCTGCCATATTTTTTCCCGATTTTTCAGCCATGCTGTTTTTTGAGGTATAATGAATATTATGTCAGTTAACGTCATGGCGCAAACCGCGCTATTATCAGGCCGGTAGAACCGGGCATATCGGGGTTATCATGAGTATCAATATTCGTTTTTTTGCCTCTCTCAGGGAAACGCTGGGCAAAACCGAGGATCGCATTGAAGCACATATGGCAAATACGGTTAAAGACGTGTGGCTCCAGAGCACCCAGAGAGCCGACATGCCGAGTAATGTGCTGTGCGCGATCAACATGGAATATGTCGATTCGGAGCATGCTGTCAGTGACGGTGATGAAGTTGCTTTCTTTCCACCTGTGACCGGGGGCTAAATGATCGAGATACGAGACACGCGCTTTGACCCCTGGCTGGAATTGCAAAACTACACGGCGGGTTTGTCTATTAAAGGGGCTTACGGCGCCACTGCTGTTTTTATCGGTAGCATGCGGGATTTAAATGAAGGCGATGAAGTCACCGCCATGACACTGGAACACTATCCCGGCATGACAGAAAAACACCTGGAAAAGATCTTGCAACAGGCCGAACAACAATGGCCACTGATGGATAGCCTGATTATTCACCGTGTGGGTGAAGTATTGCCTGACGACACGATTGTGCTGGTAGCGGTATGGTCTGCTCATCGCGCCAGCGCTTATGATGCCAACCGCTTCATCATGGAAGAATTGAAGTCCAGCGCCCCCTTTTGGAAAAAAGAGACCCTGGTTGATGGCACGCGTTGGGTGGAAAAGAATACGCCTGGTTAAGGGCAGTAGATAGGTACGAGTGACAAGGTAAATCTCATCGCCAGTAATTATTTGCGCCTTAACATGCACCCTGGATTCGAAAGTAACTACACACGCTTGCTGACGCCAGCACCCAGATCAAACCTCTGCAAATAGATAAGAAACCCATGATTCCTGATTTTCCACTTCACTAACCTCAATATATTTCCCTGTGCTAATCATATAGTCTTCATCTTTATCATCGACATATTCTTCCCAGTAGACATGCACCTTTGAAAAGCCCGCTTCTGTCAGCAATTCAGTCAATTCTGCAATCGTCCATAAGCGCCAGTCATAGGTAAAAGCATGTTTGATAGCGGAACCATCAGAAAATTTAAAGTTAATATGACACAGTATTTCATTGGTAATCGGGTTATATTTTTCCTGTTCCCAGATAAATTTAAATGCCTCTCCTTCGATCTTGCGCTTTTCTCGAGTATGGGTGATTGCCTCGGTGCCACCAAATATATCGAGCATTAACACACCTTCATCATTCAACCCGGCTCTGGCGGCCTGAAAATACTGGCGCAGCAAGTCGCGACTTTTAAACACGGAATAACTGAAATTCAGTGCACAGGTTATGTCTACCTTGGGCTGCCTGATTTCAAGCACATTGGCATTAATCAGTTCTACACGTGAAGTCACGGCTTCACCTGCAGGGTTCAGATTATGCTCTCGCCCCCAATCCAGGGTATCCTGGCAAAGGTCGATACCTTGTGCAGTACGCCCGGCACCTCCCTTGCACCAGGCTACCGAAAACATGGCAGTACCACAAAAGTCTTCGCGAAAACTCAGCGGCTCACGTCCGCGTAATGCCTGATATTTCTCCACCATCAAGTTCAGTTCACTGTCCGTATCCTGTACTGATTTCTGGTAGAGTACATGACGATCTGCATGCTCCGCCATGGATGAGGTATGCTTTTTCTGTTTTTTGTTTTTTGATTTTCGCTGTTTGCTCATAGCTTGATTATCTGTTGATAAAACTCCTGTGCACTGTATGAGAAAATGGCAGCAAGATCAATTATCCACTTGAATAAAATCGCGGTTGAGGCATGGGATACAACTGATCCATAGGCACCGAACGACCACTCTCAACAACAATACGTGCGTGCTCGCGATGCAAATCCCGAGGTTTCTTTACGCCACATGAATGCGCAATAATACTGACTTCCTTAACCAGGTTTCGATGGTAATTGGCGACACGTATTTCCTTGATGGCCGGATTCAGACCTTTTTGTAACCGGGTGTTATGCGTTGTGATACCTGTTGGGCAAGTGTTTTTATTACACTGCATCGCTTGAATGCAGCCCAGCGAAAACATAAAGCCTCGTGCCGAAACAATAAAGTCGGCTCCCACACAAAGCGCCCATGCCACAGTGGTGGGTATCATTAACTTACCTGAAGCAATGACCCTGACCCTGTCACGTAAACCATACTCAATCAGCGTATCGATCAACATCGGCAAACTTTCCCCCAGCGGCAAACCGACGTCATCCATCAATGGCATGGGGGCTGCTCCGGTACCACCGTCGGCACCGTCCACTGTAATGAAATCAGGGGCTGATTCGATACCACGTGCTTGAATTTCCTCAAACAGTTGTTCCAGCCACCGGGTATCTGAAATGACGGTTTTGAAACCAACCGGTTTCCCTGTCACCTCACGAATATGTGCCAATGTATCCAACAATTCCTCAATATTACTGATATCGGGGTGGCGATTAGGACTAATAGAGTCCTGGTTTACAGGGATGCCCCTGATACTTGAAATTTCTTCGGTGACCTTGATGGCGGGAAGAATGCCACCTTTACCCGGCTTGGCGCCCTGGCTCAACTTGAGTTCAAACATTTTTACTTGCTCATGACTCGCTACTGATTGCAAATGCGTATCACTGAGCTGACCTTTACTATCACGAACACCATATTTTGCCGTGCCAATCTGATACACCAGGTCGGCGCCTCCCTGCAGGTGATAGGGAGACAAACCCCCCTCACCGGTATTCATCCAGCATCCTGCGCGACGGGCACCGGCAGACAAAGCCAGTACAGCAGGCTTGGAAATAGCGCCGTAACTCATACCGGATATATTCAAAAAGGTTTTAGCTTCATATGGATGTGCACAATAGGGACCAATCGACATAGGCTGGACTGCCACTGCATCCTCATCCAGGGTTGGAAAAGGACAATGTACAAACATCACTGCTCCCGGCTCCATTAATTTTCGTGTAGAGCCGAAGGCAACCGTATTATTCAAATCCTTCGCCGCACGATAGGCCCAGCTTCGCTGCGCACGATTAAACGGCAATTCCTCCCTGTCCTGGGCAAAGAAATATTGCCTGAAAAATTCGCCCAGCTGTTCAAACAAATAACGAAAATGCCCGACAACCGGGAAATTTCTCAATATGGCCTGCCGGGTCTGGGTAACATCGTAGATATAAACAACAATCATGACCAAAACAATCAGGCCAATAAGAAGGATGAATATTGCCGACATGATCTCCAGGGAAGTCAGCAACCAGTTACCTGTTGGGCCTGCGAGGGTGTTCTGCATAAAGTTTTTCCTGTATTGCCATTAAGTCACTGTATTTAATACTATTATCCGGTTAGAAAAATACTCCATATCGTTCTATAATAGTACTGTTAACAATATATTTATCACGAGACACCTATGGAACTGGAACTTTTAGACAATTCAGCCCTGGACGCAGACAAGGACACTGCTGCCCCCAAGGAAAAACCGGCTTATACTGGCCCTGAACGTAGAATGGCACACCGTCGTTGTGGTCACGACCGACGTTCATTAGTGCGCTTTGAACTGGATAAGGCTGATCGTCGACAACAAGAAGACCGCCGATCTATCAGCAATATCTGGGACAAGGGCCACACCCTTTTCTAGGCCGGTTTTAGCCCTGCGCATCACCAACCCGCAAACATTAACGGTTGGTGATGAGCTCGTACCTGCTATTATGCAAAATATCTCGCCATAAACCGTACTTTTCAACACACCATCACTGGCTAATTCAATCAACGAGACAATACAGGCCCGATATGCGGCATTGCACTTAACGCTCATGAATATTGAGTATATCGGTTCGCATTATTATTTACTTTAACTTCAAGAGGACAATATGAATATCATTCAAAGCATCGCCATCGCCATCGCCATTACCGGCTTACTCAGTGGCTGCAATCAACCAACCACTAACTACCCTGTCGGCATTATTGATATGGAGCGAGCTTCACAGGAAACCGGAAACACTGATGCGGCTATCGAAGCACTGGACAAGTTGCGCGCAACATTACAACAGCAATTACAGGATGTACAAAGCGGATTTCAGCAGCGCTTTCAGGAAAGCCAGCAAAAAGCAGGCGAAACACCCACCGATGAACAGAAAAAACAGCTCAGCCAACTAGCGACTGAAGCGCAGGATACCCTCTCTAAAGCACAGGAAAATGCGACAGAAACATTGAAGAAAAAGCAAACGGAATTATTTCAAAGCCTGCATGCCACTGTGCAAGCGGTGGCCAACCGTATAGCCCGACAACGCGGAATGAACATTGTATTATTAAAAAACAGTTCCCTCATTCTGACTAATGATGAGCAAACTGACATTACTGATGCCGTGATCGAAGCGATGAAAAAACAAGGTGGTGATATCAACAAGCCGCCCACACAAATACAACAAAAGGCCACTGAATAAATAATCCGAAAATGGAGAAGGCTAATTCCCGGCAGGCCTCATTTATATGGGGCTGATGCCCCACTAATACCCCAGAATGACATGTCCTTTGCGAGGAAATCAGTGTGGGGTATATAGTGAGATCCATCACAGGAAAAATTCAGACCAATAAGGCCGTTAAATATATTCACGCTACCGGAACGCAGATAAATACTTTCATCGCTAAAGCGTAACTGACGGAAACTGTCTAATATAGGTTTAATCTGACTCTTTTTAATAACAGCATTATCCGGGTACTCCACAACCGGGTAGGCAAAACATATTTCCGGATCCAGCAATTCATTCACGTCCAGCAAGCGATACCGAAAGGGGTCATTCGATAACCAGATGATAGCTCGACTACTGGAAAAATGGATTTGCGTATGGAACACACCGTGCACAGTGACCAGCTCTTCCAAAATCACTAATGCATCATCCAGATGATCATCCAGTCGACTTTGCACTCGCGTTTGCAAAAACACATTGCCGCGAATGGAAGGGTCGCCCTTGATCTGCTGCCATTTCGGTGCTTCTTCATATAACACTCTGGTTAAAGGCAAATCGCGTAAGTCGAAATCAACGCCAAGAAATCCCACTACATGACCTTCTTTTTTGATGAGTTGAATAGCAGTGACGGAAGGACGGTGAGCCCTCAGACTCATATAGGCACCTGATAATAGAAAGTCCCGAGTGGGCACCAGGTCTTTGACATAAGGACGATCCGAACGATCACGCCCGAAATGTTCGGTTAGCAGCCCTTCGCGACTGGCATTATCAGAAATCTGCAGGGCATTGATATCCAGCGCATACAAAAACTGGCAATAAGGCAGACGGTCAAGCCCTGACATCAATACCTGATTTAACAGATCACGATCCGGCCATACCTCAGCACACATATCAGCAACAGATTGCAGGGGTATTTTCAACATATCAGACAGTACTTCGCGTTGACGGGCAATACTACCTTTCAATCCCTCATAGACCTGCTTGGGCGTTTTGTTTTGTTTGGCTGCCTTGTTTTGTTCTGCCTGGGTCACGTCTGCAATTACCTGATTATCAAGTCTGATAAAATTATAAGCTTAACACAATCATATGACTTAACAGTTTCTATTGTCACACGATGCACGAAAAATTATGTGCAATAATAACATGGAGGATTTATGTAAAAAAAGATCACACGGAGGCTCGAAGATTCAAACAAAAGCATTCTTGATTATTCCTCTTCGCGCCTTCGTGCCTTCGTGCCTTCGTGCCTTCGTGGTTACACAACATTCAATTATTTTTTTCAATCGAAAACCTGGACTTGAGCCAGGTCCTGTCAGGTTTCCCGATATATCTCCAACCCCAGGTCCTTGAACTGTTCCGCCTTCTCTTTCAGGCCCTTTTCCAGGGCCACATCGACCTCAACCCCTTGTTGATCCGCATAATCCCGAACTTCCTGTGATATTTTCATGGAACAGAAATTAGGCCCGCACATGGAACAAAAGTGTGCCACTTTATGCGCCTGCTTGGGCAGTGTTTCATCATGGTATTCGCGTGCGCGATCTGGATCCAGCCCCAGGGCAAACTGATCTTCCCATCGGAATTCAAAACGCGCCTTGGACATGGCATTATCACGAATTTGCGCACCCACGTGGCCTTTGGCAAGGTCAGCCGCATGCGCAGCCAGCTTGTAGGTAATAATGCCTTCCTTGACGTCGTCACGATTCGGTAATCCCAGATGTTCCTTCGGTGTAACATAGCAAAGCATCGCACAACCGAACCAGCCAATCATCGCAGCCCCAATACCGGAAGTAATGTGATCATAACCAGGTGCAATGTCTGTCGTCAGCGGCCCCAATGTATAGAAAGGCGCCTCATCACATTCCTTTAATTGCTTGTCCATGTTTTCCTTGATCATATGCATGGGCACATGGCCAGGGCCTTCGATCATGGTTTGCACATCATGCTTCCAGGCGATTTTGGTCAGCTCGCCGAGTGTTTCCAGTTCACCGAATTGTGCCGCATCATTGGCATCGGCTATCGATCCCGGTCGCAGGCCATCGCCCAGTGAAAATGAAACATCATAGGCTTTCATGATGTCACAGATATCTTCAAAGTGGGTATAGAGGAAATTTTCCTTATGATGCGCCAGGCACCATTTGGCCATAATGGAGCCACCGCGTGAAACGATACCCGTAACGCGTTTGGCAGTCAGCGGCACGTAACGTAACAGTACGCCGGCATGGATAGTAAAATAGTCCACGCCCTGCTCGGCCTGTTCGATCAAGGTGTCACGGAAAATTTCCCAGGTCAGGTCTTCGGCCTTGCCATTGACCTTTTCCAGTGCCTGGTAGATTGGTACCGTACCAATGGGCACTGGCGAGTTACGCACGATCCATTCACGTGTTTCATGAATATTTTTACCGGTCGACAAATCCATGATGGTGTCGGAACCCCAGCGAATACCCCAGGTCATTTTATCCACTTCTTCCTCTATCGAAGAGGTCACGGCAGAGTTACCCAGATTACCATTGATCTTGACCAGGAAATTTCTGCCAATGATCATCGGCTCCAGTTCAGTATGGTTAATATTGGCCGGAATGATGGCACGCCCACGGGCAATTTCAGATCGCACAAATTCAGGTGTAATGGTCTGCAGGCTCGCACCCCATGACTCGCCGGCATGCTGCTGTGCCAGCTGGTCCTTGTACAGCTCCAGTCTCATGTTTTCACGCAAGGCCACATATTCCATCTCTGGCGTAATAATGCCCTGTTTTGCGTAGTGCATCTGTGAAACGTTTTTACCTGCCATTGCACGGCGCGGCAAGCGCTTGTGAAGCTCAAAGCGCAAGGCATCCAGGTTGTCATCGGCCGCGCGTTGCTGGCCGTATTCTGAACTCAGTGCAGTCAGTATTTCGCTATCGGCACGCTCTTCTATCCAGGCAGTACGAACGTCAGGCAAGCCTTGTCGTATATCGATGGATACAGCAGGATCGGAATAAGGACCCGAAGTATCATAGACCGTGATAGCGGGGTTGTGCTCTACCCCCTTATTTGTGTGAGTATCAGATAAGCTGATTTCGCGCATCGGCACGCGAATATCATCGCGACTACCCGTGACATAAATCTTGCGTGAATTGGGAAACGGCTGCACGGAGGCGTCATTTATTTTGGCTGTCTTACTAAGAAAATCTGTTGGGATCGCACTCATGTTGCTTTCTCCTGCTAAACCATTATATAAAAAAGGAAATAAACAGCCAGGTTCCGACTAACAGGAAGCCATCGATCAGATGCTTGAATAGCTTCCCTACGCCGGTACTAACCGGATCAGGTAAACCCCATTAAATACAAGGTCTTAAGGGTATATCTCAGCGCCATCTTACCGATGGGCACCCCTAGCTGCTGGAAGCTTCAAATTATATGAACTGCCCAGTTATTGCAAGACCATTATCCTGATTAATAGTATCATTACTGTTTACAGCTTGCCTGAGACCGGCAAAATACTTTATCTTATCTAATTCAATATTCATTCAGGCCAAAGGGCAATCATCATGACAGACTTTAATATTGATCTGGCACGTTACAACATGATCGAGCAACAAATTCGACCCTGGGATGTACTCGATCCCAAAGTACTGGAAGTGATTGCGCAAACCCCGAGAGAGCGTTTTGCCCCAGCTGAATATCGTAATATGGCTTTCGCTGATATCGAAATCCCCTTAGCTCATGGGCAGTCCATGCTGGAACCCAAGCTGGAAGGCCGTATTTTACAAACGCTTGAGATCAAGCCCACTGACAGAATCCTTGAGATTGGCACCGGCAGCGGCTACCTGACTGCCTGCCTTGCGAAGCTGGGAGCGAATGTCGTTAGTGTCGACATATTCCCTGAATTCAGCCAACAGGCACAGCAACAAACGGCCGGATTGGGTCTGGAAAACATCCAGTTTGAAGTAGGAGATGCCGCCCATGGCTGGAAGCAGAATGGCGAGTTTGATGTCATCGTCATCTCAGCCTCACTTCCCATGCCACAGACTGCATTCCAGGAATCCCTGACCACAGGCGGCAGGATGTTTGCAGTGATTGGCGACGATCTGCTAATGGAAGCCGTGTTAATCAGGCGACTGGGAGAGGATGAATGGACCACAGAATCCTTGTTCGAAACTCACCTGCCCGCCATGATCAATGCGAAAAAGCCCCAAGCCTTTGTATTCTAGCAAAACAATGTAATACCCCATGCGACATTTCACCGCTCAACAGCTCAGGGACCGCTTACAACAGGAAGGTGAACAACCGCTGCTGCTGGATGTACGCGAGCCCTGGGAATTCAATATTTGCGCTATCGACAATAGCCAGCTAATCCCGATGGGGCAAATCGCCGCCAGCATCGATAAGCTCGACCCCGATAAAGAAACCGTTGTCATCTGCCATCATGGCATCCGCAGCCGTTCAGTCGCCATGTATATGGAGAGGCACGGCTTTAAAGACCTGATCAATCTGACTGGCGGCGTCGAGGCATGGTCAAGAGAAGTCGATTTGGATATGCCGACATACTGAATCTGTAGTATATTCATACCCAGTCAGACTCCGGAATACCCCGGCGACACAAATACAGGCAATCACCAAGGGAATACCATGTTCAGGACAGCATTTTTTATACTATCAATACTCTCATTTTCATTCGTCCAGGCCGATGATCTGCTCAGTGTCTATCAACAGGTACTCACGGGCGACCCTGAACTCAAGGCGGCCGAGGCCGGGCACCGGGCCAATCTCCTGGGTAAGGATAAAGCCAGAGCCTTATACCTGCCTAATGTAAACTTATCGGCTGATACAACCGCAGTAACACAGGACAACTCAATTTCGGGAACAACGGACTTCACGAGTAATGGCTACAACGTGAGCCTATCCCAACCGGTGTTTCGCTATGATGCCATCGTGCAACAGAAACAGGCTGACATCAGTATCGAACGCTCGGTATCGGAATTATCAGCCATCCAGCAACAAGTTATGTTGAAGGCCTCCGAACGCTATTTTAATTTTCTCTCTGCGGAAACTTCACTGGAATTCGCCCGATCAGAAAAAACCGCTATTGCCAAACAACTGGAACAGGCAAAAAAACGTTTTGAAGTCGGCTTGATTGCTATCACCGATGTGCATGAGGCACAAGCAGCCTATGACCTGGCAATTGCATCGGAAATTACCGCCATCAACCTGCGCGCCAGTGCTATTGAAGCACTCACGGAAATTACCGGGAGCACACATGAAAATCTGGCTCGCCTTGGCACCGACATGCCACTGCACAAACCGGATCCGGACAGTATGGAGGAATGGACAGACATTGCCATTCAACAAAATCTGCAACTCAAGGCCGTGATGCTCGCCACCCAGATTGCCAAGGAAGACATCAGATTAAAGCGTACCGGGCATTACCCCACACTGGACATTGTTGCGTCACATGATTATTCAGACAATAGCCGCATTTTAACAGGCGGACCAACTGGTGAAGTAACTGACGACAGAATCGCCCTGCAGCTAAAAATACCTTTATACAAAGGTGGCCTGACAACGGCACAGATCAAGGAATCCGCTCAACTGTATAACCAGTCACAGGAGAATCTGGAACAACAACGCCGCTCGGTATTACGCCAGACCAGAGATGCCTATCGCGGAGTCATTAACGGCATTAGCCAGGTTCAGGCTTTGAATCAGGCTACCATTTCCACCAAGAGTGCATTGGAAACCACGCAGGCGGGATTTGATGTCGGTACCCGCACCATCGTCGATGTGTTACTGGCGCAACGCAGTTTATTTGGCGCCAAACGAGATTATGATAAGGCACGCCATGAATATATCCTGAATATCCTGCGGCTTAAGCTCGCCGCCGGCACACTATCCCCTGCAGACCTGAGTTACTTTAACGATTGGCTGAAAAAATGAGTGCTTTGTTAAGCAATAATCCAGCGCCGGATTTCGATGACCCGCTGGGTTTATTAAAAGCCTGTCACCAGCGCATACTGGGGTTTTGTGAATTACTCGAAAAAATGCTGGCGCACATCAATGACCACGGCATTGACAGCGAAGTTAAACAATCTGCGCAGAAAATACACCGCTACTTTTCCAGTGCCGGCGTATTGCACCACATGGATGAAGAACAAAACCTGTTTCCACTGTTAATTGGTTCATCGTTAAAAATCGCGACGATTATTCATGGCCTCAAACAGGATCATATTAAAATCAATGAAAGCTGGGAAAAGTTATCACCTGTACTGGCACGACCGGCAATGATTGAAGGAACCTCTGAATTCAATCAATGGGTCGCTGAGTTCTGCCGGGCTTATCGAACACATATAAAAACAGAGGAAGATGATCTGCTATCTATGGCACAGCACATACTCAGCACCGAACAGCTTCAGCAGCTAGGCAAGCACATGAAAGAAAGAAGAGAACGATTTCTTAATGCTATTTGAATATTAGCGGCTTGATCGTTTGCACGACCTGCAACGTTGCATCAACTCTTGCACCAGTCAAACAGTTTCTGGTCTTTTATCATCTGACAAACCTTCTCGGGTACCATGCTTTCCCATTCGCTGTACCCCTTTTGCATATTATGTAATACCTCGTGTGAAAAAATAGACAGATACTCTTCCTTGACGGTATCGAGCGCTTTTACATAATTATTTTCCAGTAGATGTTGATAGAGATAACGCAAGTGCTTGTCTACCTGCAGGTCATGCACACCCTCTTTCTTGCCCGTTACTATGTCAATAGCAGGAGAAACATACAAACGCAGATCATTTTTGAACATGCGGCCGAATGATTCCAGGATGCCACCCGGCAAGTTTTCATAATACTTCTCATTGAAAATTTCCCGCAATGAAGGCAGCCCCATGGTCAGCGCAATGGGTTTACTGGTATAACGAAACAGGAATTGAGCCAGCCTGTAATACTCGCCATAATTTGAAATCAATACATTCTTGCCAAGCGAACACAGGATATCCGCTCGACAGAGGAAATCACCCACATTAATATCATCTCCATCTTCCGACAAGTTCATCAATGTCATTTCTGATAGCTCAATCAAATCTTCTGGCGCTACATCGGTATCATCCATAAATGCTTTCTGCGCACAACTGAGGAGATCAATGGTAAAATTCGTCGGTGGCCGAAACCGACTGCGTTCGAGCAAAACGGCCTTTTTATACAATGTATCGGAAATTTGCGCGACATGACCATCGGCAGTAAACATGGTGGCATTTGATAGTCCGTGCTGCACCAGACGCAAGGCCATTAAACGATTATCCACCTTGCTGAAAGCCGGGCCTGAAAATTCGATCATATCGATCTCGACCAGCTCACTGTAGAGTTGATCCATGAGTGATCGCAATAAATCTTCGGGATGAGTATGCAAACGCATAGCGCCATAGATCAAATTCACTCCCAGCACGCCAAGGGTTTCGTGATCCTGAACATGCTGCTTACCATGCAGACTGACATGGATATCAATACGTGAAGGTTTGGCATGTGGCTGATGCTGGAATAAAATACCGAGCCAGCCGTGGCCATCTGTCTTGTAGGTAAAACTGCGCGCAGCTACGGTATTGGCAAAGGCGAAAAAGGTGCTTTGCTCGCCGATACTCTCATCCAGCCGTTCCAGCAATAAACGGTATTCCAGATCAAGCATGGAGCGTAATCGATCTCGACTGACATAACGCGTACACTGGCCATAAATAGCATCACTGACTTTCATGCTATAGGCCGACATGGCTTTGGCGATCGTGCCAGCTGCACCACCAACACGGAAAAACCAGCGTGCGGTCTCCTGTCCGGCACCTATTTCAGCGATCGTTCCGTAGGTGGCTTTATCCAGATTAAGTGCCAGTGCTTTTTGATGCGGATCATTTATTTCTCTTTCCATGCGTGCCTCTCAAACAAAATAAACGTATTATCTGTAAACAGTCTAGTCCATAATTGCACTATCTTGATGTTTTACACTAGCATTCATTGTGTTTTATCGACAAAATTATTGATCCCTTAACCAAAATGAGCCATTTCTGTTGTCTGCAAAAATACTGATACCATTGATAGCCAGATTACCGCTAACGATATTATATCTGTCGGGGTACTTACTGGGCACCTTGTTCTGGCTAATCCCCAATAAAAAAAGACGCTACAGTACGATCAATCTACGCTTATGCCTTCCTGAACTCCCGGCATCCAAACGTCATCAGCTGCTGCGACGCAGTCTGATCAATGAGATGCAAACCTTGCTGGAAATCCCGGCCCTGTTGAACTTGCCGCAGCAACGACTGAACACCATCATCCAAGAGGTACACGGACTTGAATACCTTGAACAGGGGATAAATAAAGGCAAGGGTGTCATTCTCGCGGTGCCACACCTGGGAAACTGGGAACTCATCGGTCTCTATGTGTCTGCACGCTACCCCATGACCAGCCTGTACCGGCCACAACATCGCTCACCTGAGCTGGATGTTTTTATTCGCAAGGGCCGTCAACGCTTTGGCGCAAAACTGGTACCGACAGATGCCAGCGGTGTACGCGCCTTGTACAAGGCACTGGACAGCGATGAAGTCACTGCGATCTTGCCTGACCAGAATCCCGGCAAGGGTGGTAGCGTATTTGCCCCCTTCTTTGGTCAGCCTGCCAGTACCATGGTATTACTATCGCGTCTGGCCCGCCGCAACCGTGCGACAGTGCTCTATTCTTACACCGAACGATTAAGGCGAGGTAAAGGTTTTCGTCTGCATTTTATCCCTGCCGATGAAACCATCTACGACCATGACGCGGTCATATCTGCTACCAGCCTGAACCAGGGACTGGAATCCTGCATCAGAAAAAATCCTGAGCAATACTGGTGGAGCTACAAGCGTTTTAATGTCGTGCCGGAAGGTGAAAGCTCACCTTACAACAATACTGAGTAGACCCTATTAGTATGCTGAAAACATCGCCACAGCGCATACGCCTCGCAACTCGCTACTGATCTTCTGCCATAAGGGTCTTTATTAGCCGCTCAAGCTTTGCCAAAGCACCTTTGTTTTGTTCGACAAAAGCAGCCGCATTTTCACCTGTTTGATGACGTAACTCAGGACTGCGTAATAGCAATTCGATCTGACTGGCTAATTGTGATGCATCAGATACCTGTATGATTCCTTTGCACTCAAGCAGACGCCTGGTAATGTCATCAAAATTAAACATACAGGGCCCGACGACTGAAGCCATACCCAGGGCGGCAGGTTCAAGTGGATTATGGCCACCGGTATCCACCAGACTACCACCAATGAAGGCTACATCGGCTGCCGCATAAAGAAGCAATAACTCCCCCATGGTATCCCCTAGATACACCTGGGTATCCGGCTGGCAAGCTTCTGACTGGCTACGCCTGACTGTTTTTAATTTAAATTTATTACACAAAGTGGCCACGCGTTCAAAACGATCAGAATGACGTGGCACCAATATCAACAGCGAATCACTAATAGACTGACTGACTTGCTGATAGGCATCCAGAACTTTTTCTTCTTCACCTTCATGTGTACTGGCGGCAATCCAGACGGATCTGTGTACACCCAACTGTCTGCGCAGGGCTTGCCCTTGTTCCGTCAAACTGGCAGGAATACTTAAATCAAACTTGATACTACCCGTTACTTCAAGCTTTGATTTATCCATGCCCAGCTGTATAAAGCGTTCCGCGTCTGCCGAGTTTTGCACTGCAATAAGATCGATGCATTTTAATATGCGTCGCGTTAGCGGTAAAACCTTGCGGTAGGATGCAGCCGAACGTGACGATAAACGTGCATTGACCAACATCAGCGGAATGCGTCGTTGCTGGCATTGTGAATACAGGTTGGGCCAGATTTCAGTTTCCATGATCAGGGCAAGCGCCGGGTGCGCACGATCAAGAAACCGGTCAACAGTGAATGGCAAATCATATGGCGCATACACATGTGTTACGCTATTGGAAAATAATTTCAGCAATTGCTCCGAACCGGTTGGCGTGGTGGTGGTGACCAGAATTTCATATTCGGGATAACTGTTTTGCAGAAAACGAAGCAAGGGTACTGCAGCGATAACTTCTCCGACTGATACGGCATGCACCCAGATGAGTTTTTCATTTTCACAATAGGGGAATGAGCCCATGCGCTCGCTCAGGCGCTGGCGATATTCCGGTTGGCGAATACTACGTATTAACAGCCTGGCCAGCACCAGCGGGAAAATAAATAACAGGAGCAGATTATAAATAAAAAGTGACAATCAGTTTTTCCGGGAATCTGTTAAATAAACGATATCTATATTACTGCATCATCTATTCCAATAACAGTAGGGCCCAGGGTATTAACCATCAGATGACATCATTTGTCATCCGTACATTGCTGACGAACCACATCGACAATACTACTGGTTGAACAGCCATCCACAAAATCTAGTGCCGCCAGTACTTCCATCCTTAAAGCCAGCGTATTGATCGGGCGTTCCTCGCCTTTGAGTCTTTTCGCTGAATCATCATCATTCACCGCAACAAACAAACGGTCACCGAGTTTACTTGCTTCATGTAAATATGCGATTTTAGCGGCACCGCCGGGACGTCCTTCTTCTTCCCCCAACATAACAGCGGGCACAGGGGCCTCGGTAAAAATGTTCAATGTGGTTCCATGCCAGTAGCGATCAAGCATTAAATCGCCAACCACCAGACGTATACAGACTAAAATAAAGGCAAGTTATTATTCAGGTTAATCAGTCAGTTATAATGCAAACATGCATCATCCTTATTTTTACCAAGCATAACATATGGATTGCTTATTTAGCCGTCATAGCATTGCAGAACAATGCTATGACATCACTTTGCAAATACAATCCACACGCCATTGCAGTGGTACACTGAGCTATTATTCATGATAAAATACAACATTAACAGCCCTGATCAGTCTTAATCTCTATGACAAGCAGCAAAAAAAACAAGCAGAATGATACCACCCTGGGCGGCCGACAGCTGTATGCACGCTTACTCGGATATGTAAAACCACACTGGAAAATTTTTACCGCCGCCGTTATCGCCATGATTCTACTGGGCTCGTCAGATGCCTTGTTTGCTGCCTTACTGAAACCTCTGCTGGATGGCAGCTTTGTCGAAAAAGATCCGCAAACGATTCAGCTCATGCCTTTCCTGGTCGTTGGGATATTTGTGGTAAGAGGCATCACCAGTTTTACCAGCACAGTATCGCTCAACTGGATTGCGACACGACTGGTGATGGACTTACGCTCGGAAATGTTCGATCAAATCCTGTGCTTACCCAATCGCTATTTTGACACCAACTCCACCGGTAATATTATTTCACGCATCACCTATAACGCCAACCAGGTCAGCCATGCCTGTACCACCGCATTAGTATCGCTCATTAAAGACAGTGTCACTGTTACTGCACTACTGGCCTGGATGTTTTATCTGGACTGGAAACTATCCATGATTTTTTTCGTGCTGGTGCCCATCGCAGGAGGCATCATCTATATGGTATCCCTGCGCTTACGAAAACTAAGTCGCGCACTTCAGGACACCATGGGCGACCTCACCCATGTGATCGAGGAAACGATTGGCGGTAATCGTGTGATCAAAATCTTTGGTGCACAGGCTTTCGAGAGAAAAAGGTTCCACGGCGTTAATAACTGGGTACGCCGTTTCACGATGAAATTCACTACCACTTCAGCCTTTAACGCCCCTTTGATTGAATTGATTGCCGCCTGTGCCTTAGCCTTTATTATCTACATTGCTTCACTTGAAGCGGCCAAAGGCACAATGACTGTGGGGGGATTTGTTTCATTCTTTGCCGCGATGGCCATGTTATTCGGCCCGACCAAGCGCTTGACCAAGGTTAATGAAAACATCCAGATTGCATTGGCTGCCTCTGAAAGCATCTTTAATATGATCGACGAACCCGGTGAACGGCACACAGGTCACGCCCTGTCACAACATTGCGAAGGGAGATTGGAATTCAACAACGTCCAGTATCAGTATAAAAACAGTGAACATCCCGCTCTCACTGATATCAATCTTGACATCAAGGCAGGCGAATCGATTGCCCTGGTAGGTCAATCTGGCAGCGGGAAAACAACACTGGTGAATATGATCCCGTGCTTTTACCAACCGGATTCAGGACAGATATTGCTTGACGGAATGGATATCAGCGAAATTTCACTGGCCTCTTTACGTGCGAATATTTCACTGGTAAGCCAGGACGTCGTATTATTCGATGACACCGTGGCTAATAATATTGCCTATGGCAACATGCAGGAAAAATACAGCGAAGCCGACATTATCAGGGCAGCGGAAGCAGCGCATGCGATGGAATTCATCGAAAAAATGCCGCAGGGTTTAAACACCCAAATTGGCGAAAATGGCGTTATGTTATCCGGTGGGCAACGACAAAGAATCGCTATAGCACGCGCTATCCTTAAAGACACACCCATATTAATTCTTGATGAAGCCACCTCGGCTCTCGATACCCTGTCGGAAAAACACGTAAAGGAAGCACTGGACACCTTACAGCAAGGCCGCACTACCATCATTATTGCGCACCGCTTGTCCACGGTAAAAAATTCTGACCGCATCATTGTCATGGATAAAGGCAAAATTGCTGAAGTGGGCACTCATCAATCACTGCTGGATGCCAACGGTATTTATGCAAGATTACAACAAATGCAACTGAGCTGAGCCTCTAAACCACCGTGCACGAACAGCCACCATTCACCCGATTTTTATTAGCACCCCGATACTGGCCTACCTGGCTGGCACTGGGATTGCTGCGGTTTATCGCGTCACTACCTTACCCTGTACAGTACCTCACTGGACACGGCATTGGCTTGATTATCTGGCTATTGCCACTCCCACAAAAAAAATTCATCCGCATCAACCTGCATTACTGCTTTCCTGAAAAAACGATAAAACAACAACGGAAGCTGTTATTTGAAAACTGCCTTTCTATGGGCATGGGCCTGGTGGAAATAGCCATGAGCTGGTGGAGCAGTAGCCGGCACCTGGAAAAACGAGTCACCATAGAAGGGATAGAGCATTTACATCATGCATTGCAAGAACAGCACGGCGCCATTTTACTGAGCCCGCATTTTACTACACTTGAAATTAGCGGGCGATTGCTGGCGCTCAGCACCCCGTTTCATGTAATGTTTCGTGACCAGAAGAATGCAGCATTTAATTACATCATGACACAATCACGATTACGTAATTTCAGTAAGGCCATTCATCGTAATGACATCAAGGGACTACTGACCAGTTTGAAAGGCAACATGCCGGTCTGGTATGCACCGGATCAGCATTTTGGTGGCGCCAATAATGTCGTCGTTCCTTTTTTTAATCGGCCGGCACCGACCAATCCGGCGACCTCGCGCATCGCCAAAATCAGCCGCGCCAAAGTCATTCCATTTTTCCAGGAACGTCTTCCCGGCTTAAAAGGTTACCGATTGGTCATTCTTCCGGCACTGACTGACTTTCCCGGTGGCAACATTGAAGAAGATACTGCGCGCATTAATCAGACACTGGAAAAACTGATACGCATGCGGCCGGAGCAATACCTGTGGGCCCACAAACGTTTCAAGGGGCAGCCTGGAGATTTGAATACCATCTATGCCAGCTCTGACTGAGAACAGGATTCTTCTAGGTAAATTAATGATCATCCTTTCAATTAAACCTGAACATAAAGATCGATAGATCGCCGCGCCTAAAACACGATCGCTTATCAATATAACGCATGAACGGCCTATTCGGCTCACGATGACATCAAAAATAACAAGTCATTGCGAGTCAATGGGCCGTACCTATCAGGATATATTGGCGGTCGAGCGAGAGTGAACGCGGCAATCTGTCAAGGCTGGCAATATAATCCTGTAAATAAGCAGGATATAAAATTATATAAACCCTACATCCCGCATGCTTCATGCTGCACTGGCATGAGAGTGACTAGCAGCAAACAAACCCTTTCTTTGCCTTCGCTCACCAAATGTTGATCACCCCTGAAATACCTGCAATTTTGACAAGGGTATCATTTAGTATCTCAGAGAATCTATTGTCTATGACGACAACAGGGAGTAGGATTTCATCTATAACCCGGCTAACTATTAGAAGTGAACGTATGCAAAGCTATCTATCCATTAATTGCCACCATTTCAGTAAATCCCTTAGCTGGTGGATATGCGCAACATTATTATTATCTGCGAGCACTACACCTGCCATCGCTGCAGCACCGGCTAAAGGTAAACCACAGCATGTCATTGTTGCACCCGTACGCACCGATGAGATTTCAGACCGTATTGAGGCACTGGGCACTGCGCGCGCCAATGAATCAGTCAGCATTACTGCCAATATTGCCGAAAAGATCAGGGAAATTCATTTCGAAGATGGCCAGCAGATGAATGCGGGGGATATACTGGTCGTGCTGGAGCAATCAGAAGAACAGGCTAATTTGCAACAGGCCAGATCTTTACTCGCTGAGCGGCAACTGGCACTGAAGCGGTTGCTGCGCCTGGAAAAACAAAAACTGGCGGCCACCGATGAACTGGATCGAACACGCCTTGAAGTCGATCAGGCCAAAGCCAGCATCTCGGCCATTCAGGCCAGAATTAATGATCGTATTATTCGTGCACCTTTCGCAGGCGTTGTTGGTTTACGAAATATCAGCGTCGGTGCGCTGGTGGAAAGCGGTGACCTGATTACCACGCTGGACGATATCCGCTTTATTAAACTTAATTTCAGCGTCCCTTCTATTTTCTTACCTGAATTGAAAGTCGGCCTGAAAATCAAGGCACGCTCTTCAGCTATTGGCAATCAAACTTACCTGGGTGAAGTCAGCAGCATTGACAGTCGCATCGACCCCGTTACCCGTTCAGTGCAGGTACGTGCCATTCTGCCCAATCCGAAAGGCGTTATTCTTCCCGGCAGCCTGTTGCAAGTCGACCTGCTGCGTAATACGCGCAAGGCGCTGTTGATACCGGAATCGGCATTGCTGCCACAGGGTAACAAACAATTTGTAATGTTGCTGGTAAAGAAGGACGGTAAGGACAGCGTCGAAAAAAGAGCCATTACTATTGGCATCCGTCTGCCCGGTAGCGTTGAAATACTGAGTGGCTTAACAGTCAATGATCAGGTTATTACACATGGCAATAACAAGGTACGCCCTGGCAGCCTTGTCACCGTACTGGCGGTTGATGATGGTACGGTTGATATTGCCGATATCATCAAGGGAAAAAATAAGAAGGCCGGGCAGCCGTGATCCTTTCTGATCTGTCGGTTAAACGTCCGGTACTGGCTGCCGTTTTATCATTAATGCTGATTGCCTTTGGTCTGCTGGCATTTGACCGGCTACCTTTACGTGAATTCCCCAATATCGATCCGCCAGTGGTATCGGTAGAAACCAATTATCTCGGTGCATCGGCTGATGTAGTAGAAAGCCGCATCACTCGCGTCATTGAAGACCGCATTGCAGGAATAGAAGGTATACGCTTTATCGAGTCCAGCAGTGAAGATGGACGCTCTAATATCTCGGTTGAATTTGATGTCGACCGTGATGTGGATGCTGCAGCCAATGACATCCGTGACAGGGTAGCTGGCGTACTCAGCCTGCTCCCGGAAGAGTCCGATCCACCTGACATCCAGAAAGTGAATAGTAATGACGATGTCATCATGTGGCTTAATCTGGCCAGTGACCGCCTGAGCGTACCGGCACTCACTGATTATGCTGAACGTTACCTCATTGATCGCTTTTCGGTACTGGATGGCGTGGCCCGCGTACGCATCGGCGGCGCACAATCCTATGCCATGCGTGTCTGGCTTGATCGTAATAATATGGCAGCGCGTGGCTTGACCGTTAGTGATGTTGAAAATGCATTACGCACTGAAAATGTAGAATTACCCGCCGGTAGCATCGACTCAAAAGAGCGTCAGTTTACTGTACGTATCAAACGCCAGTTTCGTACATCGAATGATTTTAGCCGTCTGGTCATCGCCAAGGGAAGTGACGGCCATCTCACCCGACTCGGCGATATTGCCCGGGTTGAAAAAGCCGCTGAAGATGATCGCCTGTTCTTTCGTGGTAACGGCGTACCGATGGTGGGCATCGGTATCATCAAACAATCGACTGCCAATACACTGGAAGTAGCGCGTGCTGCCAAAGACGAAATGAAGCACCTGAACCCAACCCTGCCAGAAGGCATGCAAATTCGTCAAAGTTACGATACCTCGGTGTTTATCGAAGGCGCCATCAAGGAAGTGTATAAAACCCTCGGTATCGCCATCATTCTGGTGATACTGGTTATTTACCTGTTCCTGGGCAGTGTGCGTGCGACACTGGTACCCGCGGTGACGGTACCAATATCACTAATTGCCACTTCTATGGTGTTACTGGCTCTGGATTTCTCCATCAATATGTTAACGCTGCTGGCATTGGTGCTGGCCATTGGCCTGGTGGTGGATGACGCTATCGTGGTACTGGAGAACATCCATCGGCGTATGGATAAATATGGTGAGACACGTCTGGTCGCCGCCTTTCGCGGCACACGCCAGGTAGGCTTTGCCGTCATTGCGACCACGGTGGTATTGGTTTCCGTGTTTATACCGATTGCCTTTCTACAAGGAGACCTTGGGCGCCTGTTCTCCGAATTTGCAATCACCATGGCCGCAGCGGTGGCTTTTTCCAGTTTTGTCGCCTTGACCTTATCACCCATGCTGGCATCAAAAGTGCTGCGTCCTCGACAACAGGAGAGTTTCGCAACCCGTCTGGTTAACAAAGGTTTCAAACGCTTACAAAGCGGCTACCACACCGTACTACAAGGGGCGCTGAATCATAAATGGATTATTGTGCTGGTGTTCGTCGTTGTAGCAGCCGGCTCATCCTGGTTTCTCACCCATATCGCCGATGAATACACACCCAAGGAAGATCGCGGTGCATTTTTTGTGTTGGTCAATGGCCCGGAAGGCGCATCCTATGAATATATCAGTGATTACATGAATGAAATCGAACATCGACTGATGCCACTGGTAGAGAAAGGTGAAGTGACGCGCCTGCTGGTTAGAGCACCCCGTGGTTTTGGCAATATCGCTATCTATAATACCGGCATTGCCATTATGGTACTGAACGAGTGGGGACTACGTCGTCCCGCAGAGAACATCATGAATGAAGTACGTGCAAAACTCAGTGACTTGCCAGGAGTGCGGGCTTTCCCTGTCATGCGCCAGGGCTTTGGAGCACGCATCCAGAAACCGGTGCAATTTGTCATTGGCGGCGGCACTTATGAAGAACTGGCGCAATGGCGCGATATTCTACTGGCAAAAATCAACCAGAATAACCCGGGCCTGCGCGGTATCGACTGGGATTACAAAGAAACCAAACCACAATTACAGGTAGTGATTGACTACGACCGTGCCGCTGACCTCGGCGTCACCGTCAGTAATATAGGTCGAACACTGGAGACCATGCTGGGCTCACGCAAAGTCACTACCTTCATCGATGAAGGACAAGAGTATGACGTCATACTGGAAGGTGAGCGTCAGGCACAACGCACCCCTACTGATATAGAGAATATCTATATTCGTTCACAACGTTCGGGGGAATTAATACCTTTATCCAACCTGGTTAAACTGCAGGAGTTTGCCGATTCTATTACACTCAATCGTTACAACCGGGTGCGCTCGATTACACTGGAAGCGAATCTGGAAGAAGGTTATTCATTGGGTGAGGCGCTCACACATCTGGAAAACCTGGTTCAGGAAAACTTGCCAGGACAAGTGATTATTGATTACAAGGGTCAGTCGCGTGATTTCAAGTCCGCCGGCGAATCCTTATTGTTTATTTTCGCCCTCGGTATTCTGGTGGTGTTTCTGGTACTGGCTGCACAATTTGAAAGCTGGATACATCCGTTTATTATTATGCTGACCGTACCGCTGGCCATGACCGGCGCGCTGCTGGGTTTGTATCTGACTGGCCAAACATTAAACCTCTACAGCCAGATTGGATTAATCATGCTGGTTGGCCTTTCCGCCAAAAATGGCATTCTCATTGTTGAATTTGCCAATCAACTGCGTGATCAGGGCTATGAATTCCGTGAAGCCTTGATTGAAGCAGCCGATGTACGTTTTCGCCCCATCATCATGACTGGTATCACCACAGCTGCCGGCTCTGTGCCTTTGCTGATCTCATCCGGCGCAGGCACCGAAACCCGCTATGTCATCGGAGTCGTTATCATGTTCGGTGTTGTTGCCGGCACCTTTTTTACCCTGTTTGTCGTACCCGCCGCCTATGACCTGATTGGCAAATACACCGGCTCACCAAAAGCCGTGACACAGCAACTTGAAAAGGAAATGACTGCAGCAGAAGCAGAAGACAATCAGCAGGCGTTAAACAACAAATAAATACATTTAAAAAATGACCTATAGTCAGAGGAAAGATCTCGGATCAATTTTTTTCCTTTGCGTATTCCAGAGCTTCAAAGAGATAGGATTCATATTCATGCTCATATTGCTTAGGAATTAATACCGACTCTTTAAAACGCTTTTTGCTTAAATTAAATTCTTTTCCTGTACCCTCATTAATCAATTCATTGACACGCCCGGGTAAAACCTTAATGATAAGCGCCTCTTCCTTATCAAACATCATCGCCAGAAACTCACCTTTATATCGTATGCACGATGTTTTCATCATCGTCGATAACTCAACACCGGGTTCCTGTAAAATTTTGTTCGCTGCCTGACCGTAACTCATGGCAATTTCCTTTTTAATAAGCCACCTGGAAGATACCCTTTCCAGGCGTCATTGAAAACCCTGTTATTTTATAAAAGAGTCTTAACATACCAGCTGACAAACCATTTCATTTGATAACCACCCCTGCAACAAGGCTATGGCCTGTTGCGGGGTCTCTTCCTCATTATAATAATCCAGCAGCGCTTCACACAGCTCACTGAAATCTCCGCCAGACATCATCAGCCTGATAGTGCTCTCCTCTGCATCCGACAGCGCGCGGTATTGACTCACCAGCGCTTTACGCCAGATCAGCCAGGTTGCTGGATCTTGTTCTACGTCCGGCGGGATTTTGCTATCAGATAATGCCTGCCAGATTTGAACGCTATTATGCTTCATTGATAATAATTGAACAGAGTCATGAAACCGGACTTTAAGCATTGGCCAGTCCTGTAACTCCACCAGAGAAAGATCCTGAAGCGTAGCCGTTGTACTATCATCAGCATCAAAGCTGTCACAAAAGGCTTTTTCTATCACAGCTATTTCAAGCAATTCAGGCGCCCGGGTCCAGGGTTCATTCTCTGTCAGAATGACTGGTATATTTTTACTAAAGTAACGCAAACTGGGATGATGAGATGGGTAATGTTCGATATACGTTTCCATCAGTTGCTCAAACAGGTCATCCCCAAGATAGGCATGTAGTTGCTCATAGTCGGTCAGCATCGCTTCTTTAAGGCGTAATTTATACCCACATGCATACAGATCAAGACGCTGCTTCGCAGTGACATCCCTGCTAGAGACAATGTTATCAACAATAACCGAAGGTTTTTCGAGAATATAATTTAAAAACTCATGCTGCAAATCGCGCAAACCAGACATCAAGCCACTCCCGTTGCCGGGATCAGGCTGAGGTCACCCGCTGTCAATATGCTTGAGGCGATTTTTTCAGCGATGCTTAATTCCGCACGCAATGCCTGAAACTCAGGGATATTATCATCACGCTCTATCATGGTACTGACAGCACCAAAACGTCTTAGGGCCTTGTCATAAAGCTCCCAGACCGGATCACAGACATCATGATCATGCGTATCGATAATCATCGACCCATTAAAACTGTGCCCCGCCAAATGAAATTGCATGACACGATCACTATCAATGCCATTAATGTAATCTTCAGGGTCAAATGCGTGATTATGCGCACTGACAAAAATATTATTAATATCCAGCAATGCCAGGCAATCGGCACGCTTTAAAATTTCATTAAAAAACTCCCACTCAGTCATCACTGAATTTTTATAAGTGACATAACTGGAAAGGTTTTCAATTAATATTTGCCGACCCAGGAAATCCTGCACTTGGCGGATACGGCCTGCGATATGCTCTATGGTTTCTTCATTGTAAGGCAGGGGTAACAAGTCATGGCTGTTGATATGATCAACACTGGTCCAACACAAATGATCTGACAACCAGTGCGGCTCAACACGTTGAGTTAAATGCTTTAATTGCTTAAGATAATTCATATCCAGTGGATCAGTACTACCAATCGACAGTGACACGCCATGCATCACCATAGGATAATCAGCTCTTATCTTATCCAGGTAGTCCAATGGTTTTCCACCAGGCACCATATAATTCTCGGAGAGAATTTCAAACCAGTCGACATCCGGCTGATGATCGAGTACATACTGGTAATGCTCGGTTCTCAAGCCCAGACCAAAACCTAAAAATGGACGAGTCATTGTGAATTATCCCACATTGTTTATTGAATGCATCTGAGTCATAAAATAAGCCCCTATAATCCTGATTCTCTAACCAGTGCTACAGGGGCCACTATATTAATGATAGTTGATATCAGATCTATATCTGAATCCAGAGTATCATTATTCGCCTACTTTACCACCGACGTCATCACAAGCCTTGGCAGACATTGATACAAAACCATGACCCTTGCAGCTTGCATGACCCTTACAAGCATTAGATGCTGTTTTACAGTCATTATGACCTTTGCACTTGTTAACACCATAACAATGGACATTTGATGCAGTCGCATTGTCAGACATAGCTGAACTGATTGGGCTGACGCTCATCAGGCCCGCAGCTGCCATGGCCAATAATGAACCTGTTACTTTTTTTGCTTTACTCATCCGATATTTCCTCTAGTTAAATAATTTCGTACTGTTGTTTGACAACCTGTTGCTTGACTAATAGTGACAATGGGATGCCATCTATGTCCAAAAACAAGAACAGCTCTATCATTGATTAAATAAGTGATAGAATGCTCACGCAGTTATCACAATTTTGTCACGAACACCTGAATCCCTTGCGTTAACATTAGGGCTTCCTTAAATAACAGCGTAAAACCGAACAAAATGAATAACAGGTTCATCAAGCGGGGAAATAGCTATTTTTTCTGTCTCGTATAATCGGAAATGTCAACATACCACTTACAAACATGAAATCAGGTCAATCTCGCTTTCAGCAAGCATCATTCATTAATATCGGTCATTATTGTTTGTGCACCATTAATAGTCAGCAATTCTCATACTGAGCAATAATTGTGCACTTCATTGCGACTCATATCCGTTGTCTAAAATTACCTTCATGAATACAACGTATTATAATGCTTTTTATTATGGTATGAATTTTGCTCATCTACTAAATAATGCATGCTAACAGGTAAATGATGATGGAACTAACAAGATATGAATTCGAAACAATAGCGACCCCGTCGACAGTCGAAAATATCACGCAGTGTATTGGGGAAGATTATCGAGACATACCCGAATGTCAATTGATACTGCACGAAATCAGTCATGAGCATACATCAACATATAAGACACCCATTCAGGTTATCACAAAATGTCTTGCTAACATGGAAAAGTAACCACCAACTATTAAAGTGTAATATGCTGCCGGTTTTCACTGAGGTAATAGAATGACAGAAACAAAGAAAAGTACTACGACCACTAAAAAGAAATCCGCCACAAAGAAGAAGACAGCTGCCTCTAAACCAGAGACCAGTAGCGGTAAAAAGAAAACAGTAAAGAAAAAGGTAGCGACTAAAAAGTCAACTGCCACCAACAAAAAGAAAGCGACCACTAAAAAAACGCCGGCTAAAAAGAAAGCCGCAGTCAACAAGAAAACAATAAATGGTACCAAAATAAAAATAACTGGCGATGAACATCACAAGATGGTTTCTGAAGCCGCCTATCTGGTATCGTTAAAACGTCATCCGTGTGCAGGCTATCCTGAACTCGATTGGGTCATGGCAGAAACAGTGATCGATTTATTCTTTGAGGTGGATTAATGCACAGCAGCATTAACACTATTCGGCGCTTACACAGTAATAACAGATAGGAGCGATAGAGCGATGAATGAGAATCTAATGCCATTAAACATGTGTTCTGCAGTAGTCACACTTGATCAGTATCTACCTGACTGGACACTGGCGTGTGTCGAAGATACCACCACCCCGGAACATCGAAGCTTTGAGCATCAAGTTAACTTCGAGAGTGCATTTTCAAATATACCACTGGTACATGCCGGCATCAGTGGTTTTGATATTGATAATGACGATACCAGTCGATTAAGCGTACGTGTTAAAGATATCACCAACGAAGGTTTTAAAATCGCTATCCGGACCTGGATGCATACACGTGTCTACAGTGTTGAGGTTAGCTGGATTGCATTGGGGTCTGCAAGTAGCTGGTAGTAGAACGCTTATTTATTTAAATATGAATTTAACCTGTAATCAAGTTTTAGTAAAATAATAATCACAACGATGTCACCAAGAAAACCAAATATGTATTTGCAATCAGGTATTGAAAGATATAAGAATAGAGTTGCATCAATCTCTGTTTGTATAAAAGCGCATATATTATTCAACCAACTATCTGACCGTTATCTCATAAAGAGTAAACCGAGTAACCCTGGTCAGAGAACAATTATTTCAAATATACCAAATACACGGCTCCATAGCTTATACCATACTCTACTACTTTTAGTCACCCGGGCTTTCCTGGTTGTGTTTTTCGTGCTGTGATAGCTTCAATCTTTTCTTTGAAACAGGTTCGGCCCAGCACCAGCTGATGACCTAAATCATCTCTCAGTTATTTGTTACAGACTCGAATATCCAACTTACGGGCACCGAGGGGGATTAGAAGCAAGTGCCATTTCGTACGAACCCATTCTGGATTTTCGTAACCATGCCATAGGTATGCTGCCCTGGATATTTATGATTTGCATCCGCCACATAGTCTATGCGCATAGATGTTCAACTATTAGCTATACCATGACTAATAAGCTTGATATATAATATACACATGGCACAAACTATAGATAGTTAATCTAAAAAATCAGCGCCTATTAGAGAGCAGCCATCGATGATTGTTAGTATTTACACCTCATGAATAAGCCCGATACCATTCGCATCAAATTCATGAGTAAACTGGACAGCACCATCTGGCTCAGGCAGTTCCCAGGAGAGATACCTGTGTGGAATAACTGTGAGTTTATCTTTGATAAGGATGATCGTCATTACGACTGGCTGGTGGTTTATGAAGATTTGCCGAAAAGTGGCGAAGAACGCTTTCCACTCAGTCAGGAACTACTGGCCTGCCCGCAACAAAACACGCTATTTCTGACCATGGAACCTTCCTCAATCAAGTCTTATGGCAAGCATTATACGGCCCAGTATGGCTATGTTATAACCAGCCAGGAATCCTGGGCATTGCCTCATCCACACAGAATCTCGCTACCCCCTAACCTGCCCTGGTTCTATGGTCTGGGCAGCAAGAAACTGATCACTTACGATATGATCAAGGCTGTCACTCGGCCCAACAAAACTAAAACTCTATCTACCGTGTGCTCGGTCAAGCAACAGAAAAACACCTTGCATTATCAGCGCTATCTATTCACTCAGGAACTCAAGAAACTAATACCGGAACTGGAAATATTTGGCCGTGGCGTACGCGATATGGATGACAAATCAGAGTCACTGGATGATTACAAATACCATATTGCTATTGAAAACTTCAGAGGTATTAATCACTGTACCGAGAAGCTCTCGGATGCTTTTCTGGGTTTTACCCTGCCTTTCTATTACGGCTGCCCGAATGCGGCCGATTATTTCCCCTCTGAAAGTTTTATACCGATTGATATTGATGATATTGAGGCAACACGCCGCATTATTACTGATGCCATCAACAATAATGAATATGAAAAAAGACTGCCATATATTAGTGAAGCCCGAAGGCGGGTGCTGGATGAATATAACATCTTTGCGATCATTTCAAGAGAAATTAATAAACTGCACAAACCTGTCATTAAACCAAGCAAGCCATTTATTTTAAGATCCCGAAGAGCACTGAGAAAAAAATATCCTCATGTTGCGATCATAGACATGGCCAACAAGATAATAAACAAAATCCGCACTAAATTTAATTAGTCGATTCTGAAAAAAGATGCAACCGTATAATGAACAATCCAATTTTCATCTGGAATACTCCAAGCAACGCCCGTATTTAACAGACAACTCATCTCGGAGAATAGCTAGCCCGCCTAGTCATATTTGCATATTGACTGTAAAGCATCGGGAAAAAGCCTGGAAAAGACATAAGCATCCACTCTAAACCTTGTGCCTGCCATATAATTCACTGTCGTTTACACACAGCGCTATTCATTTTTTACTTTTATATCAATAACATAGTTAATTTATGGTGGCCGACAAAATTCTAAACGCCACTGCAAAAAGCGCGTTATTTGATTAAAGCATTGCATGTTCAAATACTGTGAATGATTAGAATCTGTTATAATTTTTCGGTAATTTTTGTCGCGTTGTGAAGACCTGGTTATGCAACCCTGTTTCGTTAAATGATATGTTCGGGAGGCTTTCTACATAAATGGAAGATTCGAATTGAAAGTTATACAACTGCTGCCTGAGTTGAATGAGGGCGGTGTCGAACGAGGCGTGGTAGAGCTGAATCGTGAGCTTGTAAAGCGCGGCGTCATCAGCATAGTCATCAGCCTTGGTGGTAAACTGGCCGCTCAGATCGAATCCGATGGCGGCAAACATATCTGTTTTGATGTTTGTACAAAAAATCCTTTTAACCTGCCATTTCGAATCTTTCGTTTGCAGAAACTTTTACGGCGCTTGAATCCTAATATTGTGCATGCCCGAAGCCGTTTGCCAGCCTGGATGGCATACTATGCAAGCAGGTCCCTGAAATGCTCCTTCATTACAACAGTGCATGGATTGAATAGCGTGAATCGTTATAGCGAGATCATGACCAGAGGTGAACGGGTCATTGCAGTCAGTGAAGTCGTCAGGGATTACATCGTGAAAAATTACCCTGTAAATGCGACAAAGGTCCGTGTTATTCAACGCGGCGTTGACACAAAACTATTTGATCCTGACAGAGTGGATTGTCAGTTTATTAATCAGTTCAGAGAGCAATACCAACTGGATGGCAAGTTTGTCGTCAGTAGTATCGGGCGCATCACCTGGCTGAAAGACTTTGAAACCTTTATACAGTCAATCGCCATATTGAAAGAGGAAATACCCAATATTATCGGATTGATTGTTGGTGGCGCCAGAGCAGACAAGATGGAGTATCTTGAGTCACTTAAGCTACTGGCTACCAAAGAGGGAGTAGCGGACAAGATTATTTTCACTGGTAGCCAATCAAGGATTGTAGAGATCTATGCCATGAGTGACCTGACCGTTAATGCATCATTGAAGATGGGTAATATAGGCAGGACCGTGGTTGAATCACTGGCCATGAATACACCGGTAATAGCGACAACATACGAAGGACTGGTTGACCTGGTGGAGGATGGCGTTAATGGTTATCTGATCAGGACACAGGATCCGCAAGACCTGGCAGAAAAAATTCTGGCTGCGTACCGTGTCGGTTTTGGTGATATCAGGGCCACCCTGAATCCGGAGTATACATTAACGACTATGGTGCAACGTACGCTTGATGTGTACAGAGAAGTCCAGTAAAACCCTGTTTTGCCTGCAAAGCACTAAAAGTCAATATTTTGGGGAAATGGTGTTTACCCCTTATATGCATTAATATTACACCGCTGCTATTTTCCCGCCAGTAACTTTGGATGGATTGTATCGAGATTAACGCCCGGATAGTACCTGGGTGGCAGTATGGAAATGTACGAAAAATCACTCTGAGCGCAGAATGCTTGAGTACATTATGGTCAACAGGTTAAGCGGTATATTTTAAGTATGGATAAGATTCCAATTACCAAGATTTCAATGGGAGAGGAGGAGTTGCAAGCCGTGCAACAGGTTCTGTCTTCTGGCTGGTTGGCTCAAGGCGAGCAGGTAGCTGCATTCGAGTCACATATCGCAGGACTTGCTGGTTGTACACATGGCGTTGCCACCACTTCCTGTACAACCGCGCTCCATCTGGCACTTGCGGCCCTGGGGGTCGGTCCGGGTGACGAGGTGATTGTTCCGGGTTTTACCTGGGTATCGACGGCAAATGCGGTGGTCTTTTGCGGGGCGCGACCCGTGTTCTGTGATATTGATCTGGATACCTGTAACCTGAATACCGACTTGCTGGAAGATTTGATCACACCGAGCACCGTAGGTTTGATACCAGTTCATCTTTTTGGTCTGTGTGCAGATATGAAAGCAGTGCGGCAGGTAGCGGAACGTCATGGATTATGGGTCGTTGAAGATGCTGCCTGCGGCCTGGGTGCGACATATGAAGGTCAGCCGGCCGGTTCATTCGGGAATGCGGCCTGTTTCAGCTTTCATCCGCGCAAGAGTGTTACCATGGGCGAAGGCGGTTCGGTAACGACTTCTGATGATGAACTGGGCAGGCTTATGCGCATACTCAGAAACCATGGTGCCGACCCGGATGCGCCGCTAGACCCGGGGCAAATCCTTCCATCTTTTCCTTTTGTGGGTTACAACTATCGTCTTACTGACCTTCAGGCGGCCGTTGGTCGTGTCCAGTTGGAGCGATTCCCTGGATTTCTGCTGGAACGGAGGCGTCTGGCAGCGCTGTATCATGAGCGCCTCACTGATTGTAACTGGTTACACCTGCCTGAAGACATATCAAATGAGTGGGAACATGCCTATCAGAGCTATGTGGTTGGATTGCGGGATGATGACATGTCGCTGACTGGATTACCGACCCTGCAGAGCTATCGTAATGGTATAATGGATTATATGGAGAAACAGGGCATTGCTTCCCGCCCAGGAACACATGCACCAGTGAGTCTGCAGTGCCATATAGAAAAATGGAGTTTACGCCCTGAAGAATTTCCACAATCCCTGCTAGCCCAGGGAACGACATTGGCTTTACCCTTGTACCCGGACATGGGTGAGCAGACAGTGGATCGTGTAGTGGATGTATTAAAGCAAGCCTGGGAAACAAATCGAGAGTGACTATGAAAACCTATTTTATTACCGGTGGAGCCGGATTTATTGCCAATACGCTGATGAAGCGCCTAGTCGACGATAACAAGATTGTTGTCTATGATAATTTCCATCGAGACACATTATCAGGAAGTTCCTTGCAAGGACATAAAAATATCAAGGTAGTGAAAGGTGATGTTCTGGACCTGTCTGCAATGACCGAGGCGATGGCCGGTGCGGATGCCGTGATCCATGCAGCCGGTATTGCGGGCATTGATACTGTCATCAAAGACCCCGTACGGACTATGCAGGTCAACATGATCGGCACTGCAAATATGCTCGAGGCTGCCAGTAGGACAGGCGTATCTGACAGGGTGATTGACTTTTCAACATCGGAAGTATTTGGCTCCATGGCTTTCAGATCAAGTGAAACAGATCAGACCGTGGCCGGGTCTGCAGGTGAGGCGCGCTGGACCTATGCGGTAAGCAAGCTGGCAGGAGAGCATCTGGCAAAGGCATACCATTCAAGGGATAATCTGCCGGTAGTGACGGTGCGTCCATTTAATGTATATGGGCCGGGTCAGACGGGTGAGGGAGCGATGCAGATCTTTATCAAACGTGCGCTCGCGAATGAGGATATCTACATTGATGGTGACGGAACACAGATAAGAGCATGGTGTTATGTAGATGACTTTGTTGACTGCATTATGCGCTGCCTGGAAAACCCGAACGCCATTGGCGAGAGCTTTAACATCGGCAATGCGCGCGCAATCATTACCATTCTAGGGCTGGCGGAAACGGTGTGCCGGGTATTAGATTCGAAATCAAAAATTATTTTCAGGCCGCCATTGTCTGCTGATATCGCGCTGCGTATACCTAGTGTCGAGAAAGCTACAGAACTGTTAGGTTTTAAGGCCCAGGTTGATCTCGATGCGGGAATTCGGCATACCGCAGAATGGATGAGACAGCAGTCGTGAAAAGTCACGGAGACGGGCTGGCCCCCTGGGCCTTCTCCCGTATCGGTGATGGTGTTGTATTCGAAGATGGAGTGAGGGTATTTCATCCCGAAAATATTGTTATTGGTGATTCCGTTTATGTAGGGCATGACTCCATACTGAAAGGTTATTACAAGGGCAAGATGTCAATCGGCTCCAATACATGGATTGGGCAACAGTGTTTTATTCATGCTGCCGGTGATGTGGTAATAGGTGATAAGGTCGGTATAGGCCCGTGTGTAAAAATTCTGACAAGTACACATTCACTTGCTGGTGATGATGATGCCATCATGTCGGCTGAACTGGAATTTTCCCCCGTGGTTATTAAAGATGGCAGTGATATTGGTGTTGGCGCCATCCTGATGCCGGGGGTGACGATTGGCAAAGGGGTTCAGGTTGCCGCCGGCGCGGTTGTGACCAGGGATGTAGGCGATCGATCAATTGTTGCCGGTGTTCCGGCCAGAGTCATTGGAACACGGTGAGCATGAATGAGGGTGTTTCTTGGTTGTTCTGATATAGCCAGTTTTTTACCACGCCTGGCATCGGCATTGGGTCATAGTGATGAGACCTCCAGTTGTTATCTGTTTACCACCAGCATTCATCCATATTGTGTCAATCCAAATCGCTCCGATGATCCGTCATATTCTATTGTTTGCAAACCGCTCGTTTCACTGCTGCTTTCTATTCAATCAAGGCCATTGTTGCGTTATCTTGCAGCACCTGTAATCGCTTTATGCTGGCTGCTATTACGCCTGCTGATTACATTCTGGGCAATGATAAAGATAGACGCATTTCTTTTTGTTTCGGGTAAATCCCTGCTCCCATTCGGGCTGGATGCGCGATTATTTCGCGTGATGGGGAAGCGTGTAGTACATATATACCTGGGTACATCATCACGCCCCAGATTTATGGGGGTTCGTCGGGACAAATCGTTTGAAACAAAGGATGCAAAGCACTGGCTTGGGAAGTTGAAGCGGCGTATATCCAGGCAAGCACGACGTTTACGTCATCACGGGAAATGTGCCGATATTGTCATTGATAATCCGCTTTGTGGACAATATCATGACAGGCCTTTTGTCAGCTGGTTCCATGTAGGATTCTCGAGTGAATCCAGAAGCGACAACACCTACAAGCAAAACAGGCCACTGTCGGCATCAGTACGCATTGTTCATAGCCCCAGTGTTCCAGCAATAAAAGGTTCGGTCGAAATATCAGAAGCGATTGGTACCTTAAAAAAAGAAGGATACAAGATCGACTTTATACAATTAACAGGTGTGCCGAGGGCGCGAGTACTCGAAGAGATAGATCGCTGTGATCTGGTTATTGATCAATTGTATTCTGATACGCCACTGGCAAGTTTTGCATGTGAGGCTGCCGAGCGTTCCCGTATGGCGGTCGTGGGCGGCTATGGATGGAAGGAGCTGGAGCAATGGATGCCACCGGGCCTGCCGGTGCAGGGCTTGTGTCACCCTACGGAGTTAAAGGACAAACTGCGCAGTTTACTTGATGATAGAGAATCCATTAGCATAATCGGAAGGCAGGCACATGAATTTATCACCGGCTACTGGAGCAGCCGGGAAGTTGCCAGGCGTATGCTGGCAATTTTCAGAGGGGATATTCCCGAAGACTGGTACTGCCATCCATCTACAATACAGTATTTTCTTGGTCAAGGCGCTGACAAGGAGCATCGCCTGAAGATTATCAGGTCATTGGTGGATGAATATGGCATGTCTGTGCTCGGTCCTGTTTCCGATAATTTAAAATCGGCAATCAGTGCTGAACTTGGTCACTAAATGTAACGACGGGCTTTTATCCTTAATGATGAAACGGGACGATTATTTTTCACTGAGGTGACGGACAATCACATCCTGGTTTTCTTTGCTGATATCTGCCCCCACCTACACCAATCCGTGTATAGTAATAACGTCTGCTTTGGCCATGCACCCTGATCTCACGGCATGCCTGGGCCAGGCCTTCATCGCTGGTAAATATTGCTCCGTCATCACCGTAAGCAGCCCAGGGGTTTACTGGGTAAAAAAAACTGCTGCAACCTAATGTGCTCAGGTTGCAGCTCTACCTGCCTTTATAGGTGGACCCCCAGGCTCTGGGCAGCATCTTCAATAACGTGCAGGCTATGCTGTGCCACAATCCTGTTGATTGCATCCATATCGGCCGGCTGACCATACAAGCTGACCGGTATGATTGCCCGGGTTCTATCTGTTATTTTGGCTTCAATCAGGCTGACATCGATATTGCATATATCCTTTTCAATATCGACGAATACCGGTTTTGCCCCCAGCGATACAATGACTTCGGCAGTCGCGACAAAAGTAAAGGGGGTCGTGATAATCTCGTCACCCGGCTTTATATCCAGGGCGATGAAGCTGATAAATAATGCCTCTGTTCCACTGGCTACGGTAATACAATGCTTTGCACCTGTATGGGCAACCAGCTTTTCCTCAAGTTCGCAAACTTCCGGCCCCATGATGTACTAACCATGCTGAAGTACCGTATCAATACGTTTTTTTTATGCCTGATTCCAGTTCCCTGAATTGTACTTTCAGGTCAATAAAAGGAATGCTATTTGTCATCTGTCAGTTGCTCAATTCGCACACATCGCTGTTCAGACGAGATACTTGCCCGGTATGTGGGCAGGTGGCTTCTGCATCGCTGCGCAGAGGAAGGTTAAGTAGTTCACCATAGCGACTTATCCACCCGATTTGTTTTGCCGGGACTCCTACCATAAATGCGTATGCTGGTACGTTTTTATTGACTCTCGCGCATGCACCAATAAAAACATATCGACCTATGGTGATACCGCATACCACTGTACAGTTGGCGCCCAGCGTGGCAACTTGGCAACAATTGCATGACGGCCATTGTCGTTCAGACATTTTTCAACAAGTATTCAGCCACGCGTTTTGCTTCGCACAAAGGCGTTTCATTGGGTATGAGTTGCCTGGTGTGCATCCAGTCATCAAAACTGGTGAGCCTTCGCGCCTGGATCAGATTATCAACACCGGCACTGACCCTGTTTTCTTTTTTTCTTTGCACGGGTAGCAAGCCGCAATCGGCACCTGAACTGAGTGCCTCGTATACCATGGAAACACTGTCTTCGGTAATCCATACCTGGCCGGCATTACGCAGTTGCGTGGGTAACCAGTTTGACTGTGTTTCTTCTGCCAGGTAAATCTTCACATGGTCAGACGACAAGGATTTCAATTTTTCAGAGAAGGCAACCGGTGTTCTGCGTGAAGTGCTTAACGCCCACTGCATATCATCCTGAATAATAATCATATTGATGCGTTCCAGCAAGGCATCATCATGCCAGTCATAATGTGTAGATGGCCCGCCAATCAGGATCAACCCCTGCTTGTCATCATGATGGGTTGATGGCTTGATACGGTTGATGACGCCCAGTGTGGTGATGATGCGCTGACTTGATGAAAGACCATCATGTTCGGGCACAATACAGTAGTCAAACAAGGTAGCGGGTAATGAGGGCTTCATTAAAATGACCGATTGGCCACCAACGGATTTTTTTGCTGCCAACACTGACCAGTGCGTTCGATGACCAGCGCCCATCACCAGTGAAGGTGCCATTCTATCCTGTATCGGAAAAGATCGTTTGAAATAATATTGAAGTGCTTGCCAGAAGGAAACAGGTTCCAGCTCATAGACTTTAACGGGTCTGGATTCAGCTATTGCATCGATCAGGCCCTGTGTTTGATTTTCATGACCGGGCTTGCCATCAATAAAGCGCCATATGACTAATGGCGCCGCATCAGTGTTGGTTTGCTGATTTTCTTCTAGCACAACAGGTTACGGGAGTTTTTCATGGGCACTCATCTGAATCTAGTCAGTTAAAGTATACTCCGCTCCACAATACGGGCATGATGCTTTACCGGTTTCCTCAACAGGAATGTATACCTTCGGATGTGAATCCCATAATGATGTACCGGGCATAGGGCAATGCAGCGGCAATTCAGCTCTGGTCACCTTGTATTTTTTACTGGCGTTCGACTGTTTCGGCTTCTCATTCTGAATCGACATTCTAATTACTCCTCACGACAGTGCTTAAGTCTGCCTTTATCTTTGCCCTTTTGATTCTAACCCGTACTTAAACCAGTGCCAGCCATTCAGGATACTGCTGACGACGTCCATGCACCTGATCAAAATACTGCGCCTGTAATTTCTCACAGATCGGACCGCGTGAACCACTACCGATAGCACGACCATCCAGTTCGCGAATCGGTGTAACTTCGGCAGCCGTACCGGTGAAAAACGCTTCGTCAGCGATATAAACTTCATCACGTGTAATGCGTCTTTCAACGACATCAATACCTTCATCATGCGCCAGCTGCATAATGGTTTTACGGGTAATGCCATCCAGCGCAGAGGTCAGGTCCGGTGTGTACAATACGTCATCGCGAACGATGAAGATGTTTTCACCACTACCTTCCATGACAAAGCCATTAGTGTCCAGCAACAGTGCTTCATCACAACCGCAGGATAATGCTTCCTGTAAGGCCATCATCGAATTAATATAATGACCATTCGCCTTGGCTCGACACATACTCACATTGACATGGTGACGTGAAAAAGAAGAGGTTCTGATCTTGATACCATGTTCCAATGCATCCTTACCCAGATAGGCACCCCATTCCCAGGCAGCAATAATGACATGTGTCTTCAGATTGTCTGCCCGCAGACCCATGCCCTCGGAGCCATAAAATACCATCGGCCGGATATAGGCTGTTTCCAGGTCGTTCTCACGAACAGCAGCACGGGTAGCTTCGTTAATGGTTTCCTTGTCAAAAGACATCGGCATATTCATGATATGTGCTGAGCGGAACAAACGGTCGGTATGTTCCTGAAGGCGAAAAATAGCGGTGCCCTTATCTGTCTTGTATGCACGCACACCCTCAAACACGCCCATGCCATAATGCAGGGTATGAGTGAGTACATGGACATTAGCATCACGCCAGGGGACCATCTCCCCATCCATCCAGATTACGCCGTCGCGGTCTGCCATTGACATAGACAGAACTCCTTATATTAATAAAGTATGAAATTGTGATTGTAACGGATTTTATCGCCCAGTGGCAGATCTGGTAGCGTATTTCTGATGATCTCTGGTTGCACTGCGTCGTCAGGCTATGGTTTTTTCAAAGAAAGACGGGCTATTACCTCTAACCAGACTACTTAAATGGATCCAGCATCAATCGCTGCCATAATCCCATAACCAGTTTACGTGAATCAATAAAATGCTCGGCACTGACCGTCGAGGGTTCGTCAGTCAGTGTCTGGTGATGACCGCAGGCACGGTAATTTTTATAAGCTTCAAACAGGCCCTCTGCTTCAGCCGCTGATAGCAAACCGCGTTGCTTCAGGCCGTCGAGTTGGCGCAGGTTGTCACTGTAGGTCACTAAATCCGGATATTGACTGGCCCAACGCAAGATCAGGTATTGCACCATAAACTCGATGTCGGCCATACCACCTGCATCCTGTTTCAAATGAAAACGCTCCTTGCTAAGGCTACCCAGCTCGGTACGCATGCGTTCACGCATATCGACGACATCCAGACGTAATTTTTCCGGCTCACGTGGCTGGCAAAGCACTTCCTTTCGCACCTGATTAAATGACTCGATCAGTATCGGATCGCCGACGATAGCACGCGCCCTGACCAGCGCCTGATGTTCCCAGGTCCAGGCTTCTTGCAATTGATAACGTTTGAAAGCGTCAAGCCCACTCACTAACATGCCCGATGCACCGCTGGGTCGCAGGCGCATATCCACTTCATAGAGAATGCCGGAAGCGGTATGGGTATTCAGCAAATGGATAAAACGTTGACCAAGACGGGCGAAAAATACCGGGTTATCCAGCACCTTGGGGCCACTGGTTTTCTGACTTTCACCCTCGCTGTTATGCAGGAAAACCAGGTCAAGATCAGAACCATAGCCCAGTTCAATGCCGCCCAGCTTGCCATAACCGATGACAATAAAACCGGGCGTTGTCTGCTTTTTGCCATGCATACAGACAGGTTCACCATGTTTCAGCGTCAACGAATGCGTGCAGATGGCCAGCACCTGTTCCAGAATCACTTCAGCAATTTCCGTCAGGTGACCACTGACTTCAATGAGTGACATGGCATGGGTCAAATCCGCAGCCGCTACATGCAATACATTCGATTGTTTGAAACTACGCAATGATTCCATCTGTTGCTCCAGATCATCATGATCCAGATGCGCCAGCTGTGTACTGAGTTCATGACGTAAATCCTCCTTCTGCAAGGGTGCGTATAAAGAACGCGGATCAAGAAATTCATCCAGCACGACAGGATAATGCACCAGATGTTCTGCAATCCATGCGCTTTGTGAAAACAGCTGCACCACTTGCGATAAAGCCATCGGGTTTTCTGCCAATAGCACCAGATAAGTACTGCGACCTGAAATCGCTTCGAGTAAATTGATCACGCGCAGCAGGCACTGATCCGGTTTTGATGAACCCCCCGCTGCACCCAGCACCAGCGGCATCAATTGATCCATACGCGCCTTGCCGACGCTACTCCTGCTCCTGTATGCAGCACTGGATCGCAAGCCCTTGATCAATCCAAGCACATAGCTGGCATCCTCATAGCCCAGCTTTTCCAGCAAGGACAGAGATGCGTTATCGTCCATCAACCCACTCCAAACGACAGCAAGACTTTCGGGTGAACTATCAGCCTCGCTGACTTGCGGTGCTGTCATGATTTGCTCAAACGCGCTATGCACAATGTCTCTGTGCCGATGCAGCGCGGTATAAAAACTATCCCAGTCTGAAAATCCCATGGATACCGCCAGGCTCAGTTGCACCTCTTCATGCTCTGGTAATACATGCACCTGTTGTTCTGCATAAGCTTGCAGGTGATTTTCACTATGCCGGAGAAACTCATACGCTTGCAATAACTGACGAGTAACATATTCAGGCAGGCATCTTTTCTGCGCCAGTAAGTTCAGCACCGGAATAATCCCCCTGACCTGTAAATCCGGTTCGCGCCCGCCTCTGATCAATTGAAAGGCTTGACCAATAAATTCGATTTCACGTATACCGCCCCTGCCCAGCTTGATATTTTCTTCCATGCCTTTGCGCAGCACTTGTCGTGCAATCATGTCTTTCATATCTCGCAGGGACTCAAAGGCGCTATAGTCGAGATAACGGCGATAAGTGAATGGCCGCAGATCTTTCATTAATGCCTGGCCTGCAACAAAATCACCCGCTATCACGCGTGCCTTGATCATCGCGTAGCGCTCCCATTCCCTGCCTTGATACTGATAGTATTCTTCCATCGAAGCAAAACTGACAGCCAGTGCACCACTTTCGCCATAGGGGCGTAAGCGCATATCCACCCGGAACACAAAACCCATATCGGTACTGGTGTTGATCACGTTAATAAGCTGCTGTCCAAGGCGAGTGAAAAATTCCTCACAACTGAGGCCTTTGCGCTGGCGTGTTTGTCCATCTTCAGGGTAGGTAAATATCAGATCGATATCCGACGAAAAATTCAATTCATAGGCCCCCAGCTTGCCCATACCGAGCACCACCAGTTGTTGCGCTTTACCGTCGCTGGTACGCGGAATACCCCAGCGCTTGCAAGCCCATTGATGCAATCTGGACAACGCCAGATCAACACAGGCATCTGCCAACAGGGAAAGATCACGCAAGGTTTCTGTCAGTGGCGCCCAGCCTGCCAGATCACGCCAGGCAATACGAAACATTTCCCGGCGGCGAAATTCACGCAAGGCGATCATCAGTCGATTTTCGTCCCTGACCTTATCCAGCATCAAACCCAGGCGTGCCCGATATTCTCCGGGTCGGTAGTCACGATGCAATTCGCCTGCGTGAAGCAAGCCCAGAAACATCTCAGGGTATTGAATGCTGGTATCAGCCATATAACTGCTACTGGCCCAAACCTGATCGATGACTTGCTTGAAATCTGCCCGTGGCGAATAGCGCAGTGCGGTATTTTGTAACGACTGCTGGAAAGCTTGCCAGTCACGGTCAAGACGTTGAATCAGTACTGCGGGTATGGATTTCATCATGATAATCAGGCTTTTATAACTTTAGCGCGCTCAAATCAGCCAAATAACCATGACTTTAACCTAAAATGTGACAGATACAATCATTTTTAAAAGGATTTGACTTCAGAACCCCCGCCAAATGCCGAAATATTGAGCAGACAAAATCACTATTATTCATACTGGCATGACTGCCAAACTGAACTTAACATCTGGAAACGCGCATGGAATTCAAAGATTATCTTAAAATCATGGTTATGAAGGATGCATCGGATATCTACCTGACCACAGGTGCGCCACCCTGCGCAAAATTTGATGGCGAATTAAAACCCATCGAGAAAGCTTCCTTGCCTGCCGGCAAGGTTAAGGAAATCGCCTATGAAATCATGGATGCCCAGCAGATTGCAGATTTCGAAAGAAAACCGGAAATGAACCTGGCGCTCTCTGAAGCTGGTATTGGCCGCTTCCGTGTTAATATTTTCAAACAGCGCAATCAGGTCGCCATGGTCATCCGTAACATCAAAATGGACATACCGAAAATGGAGGACCTTGGCTTACCGCCGATTCTTTCCAAGATCATCATGTCCAAGCGCGGACTGGTACTGTTTATCGGCGCGACCGGCTCGGGCAAATCAACCTCGCTGGCTTCACTGATTGATTATCGTAATAGCAACAGTACCGGACACATCATTACCATTGAAGATCCTATCGAATTTGTTCATCAGCATAAAAAAAGCATCGTCAACCAACGTGAAGTAGGCATGGATACTGACAGCTACGAAGATGCCCTGAAGAACACATTGCGTCAGGCACCCGATGTTATTCTGATAGGCGAAATCCGTGACCGTGAAACCATGGAGCATGCCATGGCCTTTGCCGAAACAGGACATTTAGCTATCTCCACACTGCATGCTAATAATTCCAATCAGGCCATGGATCGCATCATCAACTTTTTCCCGGAAGAACGTCGCAATCAACTCTTGCTTGACCTGTCATTAAACTTGCGCGGCTTTGTATCGCAACGATTGATCCCTACAGTAGAAGGCAAGCGCTGCGCAGCTGTAGAAGTGTTACTGGGTACACCTTTGGTCTGTGACATGATCAAACGTGGCGACATCATGGAACTTAAAGAGATCATGGAAAAATCCAGAAATCTCGGCATGCAAACCTTTGATCAGGCATTGTATGACCTGCACAAGGCCGGCAAAATCACCGAAGAAGAAGCTGTTCGCAACGCTGATTCGGCGAATAACCTGCGCCTGAAAATCAGCCTGTCTGAAGGCCGTTCCAGTGAAGTGGAAAATAGTAACTTGTCCCTGAACACTGATGATGATGAAGGGATACAACAAACGGGTAGCGGACTGAGTTTGTCTTTAGAATAAGGGACTAGGGACTAGGGACTAGGGACTAGGGACTAGGGACTAGGGACTAGCAAGATAATCCTTTAGCCAGCACACCTGTCAAGCTAACCTTTTGACTTTTCCAGTTTCTCTCAACTAGCACTTAGCCCTTTTCCCAAGATAATTTTTTGATCTTACTAGTTCCTAGTCCCTCGTTCCTCAACCCTGACCTCCAAAAAAAAACCGCCCGAAGGCGGTTTTTTTTGGAGGTCAAAGCAGAATTACATCATACCGCCCATGCCACCCATACCGCCCATACCGCCCATACCGCCCATATCAGGTGCAGCAGCGCCATTTTCGGCAGGCTTTTCAGCAATCATGCATTCAGTTGTGATTAACAAACCGGATACTGATGCCGCATTCTGTAGTGCAGTACGCGTTACCTTGGTAGGATCGAGGATACCCATTTCGATCATATCGCCGTATTCACCCGTGGCCGCATTGTAACCAAAATTACCCTTACCTTCTTCAACCTTGTTCAGAACAACAGAAGCTTCACCGCCGGCATTGGAAACGATCTGACGTAATGGCTCTTCCATGGAACGTGAAGCAATAGCAATACCGACGTCCTGATCATGATTGTCACCCTTGAGTTTTTTCAGGGCGCCGAGTACACGTATCAGTGCCACACCACCACCAGGGACCACACCTTCTTCAACCGCTGCACGAGTCGCATGCAATGCGTCTTCAACACGTGCTTTTTTCTCTTTCATTTCAACTTCAGTGGCAGCGCCCACCTTGATGACCGCTACACCGCCTGCCAGCTTGGCAACACGTTCCTGCAGTTTTTCTTTATCGTAATCTGATGAAGTTTCAGCGATCTGGGCACGAACCTGCTCAACACGGCCTTCAATCTCTTTAACATTACCGGCACCATCTATAATAACGGTCTCTTCCTTGGAGATAACAATACGCTTGGCTGAACCGAGGTCGTCTATGGTAGCTTTTTCCAGTGACAGACCCACTTCTTCAGAAATAACCGTACCGCCGGTCAGAATAGCGATATCCTGCAACATGGCCTTGCGACGATCGCCGAAACCAGGTGCTTTAACCGCACAAACCTTGACGATACCGCGAATGCTGTTAACTACCAGTGTCGCCAGTGCTTCACCTTCGATATCTTCAGCAATAATCAGTAATGGACGACCCGCTTTAGCAACGCCTTCCAGTACCGGCAGTAATTCACGAACATTGGATACTTTCTTGTCGTGTAACAGCACATAAGGCTCTTCCAGTTCAGCGCTCATGTTCTGCTGGTTATTCACGAAGTAAGGTGACAGATAACCGCGGTCAAACTGCATACCTTCAACAACGTCCAGCTCATTTTCAAGACCGGAACCTTCTTCAACCGTAATAACGCCTTCTTTGCCGACTTTACCCATCGCTTCAGCAATAATGCCACCGATGTTAGTATCAGAGTTAGCAGAGATCGTACCTACCTGAGAAATCGCCTTGTTATCCTCACAAGGCTTGGAAAGTTTTTTCAACTCTTCAACCGCAACAATCACCGCTTTATCAATACCGCGCTTCAGATCCATCGGATTCATACCGGCAGCAACTGATTTCATGCCTTCACGTAAGATCGCTTGCGCCAGTACTGTTGCAGTCGTAGTACCGTCACCGGCCACATCAGAAGTCTGTGAAGCCACTTCCTTAACCATTTGTGCGCCCATGTTTTCAAACTTGTCTTCCAGCTCGATTTCCTTGGCAACAGATACACCGTCTTTAGTCACTGTTGGCGCGCCAAAACTTTTTTCCAGAACTACATTACGTCCCTTGGGACCCAGGGTAACCTTGACCGCATTGGCCAATGTGTTCACACCTTTCACCATACGTGAACGGGCGTCATCACTAAATTTTACTTCTTTTGCACTCATGTTAAATTTCCTCTCTTCAGAATCAGTTTGGCTTAATCTTCAATAACAGCGACGATGTCATCTTCGCGCATCACCAGCAGATCTTCGCCTTCAACCTTGACAGTTGTACCGGCATATTTACCAAACAGTACTTTGTCACCGACCTTCACATCCAGGGCCCGGATATCACCGCTATCCAGGATTTTGCCTTTGCCAGCGGCGATAATTTCACCTTTATCAGGTTTTTCAGTAGCGGAATCGGGAATCACAATACCACCGGCAGAAGTACGCTCTTCTTCCATACGTTTAACGACCACACGATCGTGTAAAGGACGAATATTCATCGAAAATTTCTCCTAGTTCGAAGATTAACAAGTTGTTTTCTATAAAAAAATAAATGAGCGCCAAAATCATTTTTAGCACTCTAAACCGTTGAGTGCTAATAATAGGGGCAAATTTTCGAGAGTCAAGGGCTGTGGCGGGATTTTGGCTGAAAATACTTGCTGGTCGCCAATTAAACCGTGGATATTGCCAATGATAGACAAGTATTAATATTTGCTAATATAGATAGGTATTGCCATATATAGGCACAATCATACCGAATTGAAATGTATCTGCGATAATAGGCGGCAGCTAGCATCAGCAGCAAGCTATGCTCTATATAGCCAACAAAGTCATTGATATCTCTCGAGTTGAAAAGTGATCCAGTCTGAGCACGCGGTTATGTCGTCACGCCACCTTATTTTTCGCTATGCGCTCAATAGAACCCAGTAATTCAGCCATTTTAATCGGCTTGGTAATATAGGCATGAAAACCCGCCGCCAAACCCCTTTCAATATCTCTGGGTGTAGCCGCAGCGCTGATGGCAATGACCGGAATCCCGCGTGTGCCCTGATAGTTACGCAAGTGTAACAAAGCTTCATAACCATCCATGCCCGGGAGGTTTATATCCATCAATATGATGTCCGGGGCTTCCCGCCGTGCCAGCTCTAAACCCATCTCAGCCGTTGGTGCAGTCGTGAGCCTGACTTGACTCTGTTTGGTGAGTATTTTTTCAATCAAGCGCAGGTTGGCCAGATTATCTTCTATACATAATACGCTGCAGGAATGACCACTGACTGTAGTATCACCTGTTTGTTTATCTACTGACAGAAAGCTTGTCTTCACCACCGCGGGGCTGATATGACAATCTATCCAGAATATGGAGCCTCCGCCGGGTGAACTTTGTACGCCGATCGTACCTTTCATCAACTCCATAAGGCGCCTGGCAATGGTCAGGCCGATGCCTGTACCTTGTGTATCACTGGACTCCGCACCCAGACGATTGAAGGGTTCAAACAATGCTTGCTGCTGCACCTCGGTCAGGCCAGGCCCGCTATCAACCACACGAATGCGAAGCTTCTGCCCGGCGCGTATTTCACAATCCAGGCTGACACTGCCTTCATCATGATTATATTTAATAGCATTGGTGAGTAAATTGACCAGGACTTCTTTCAGGCGCTCACGGTCCATGCGCAAATATTCATCGGCAGATGCACCCAGGTTGACGTTAATGGCAATACCTCGTGCCATTGCCATGGGTCGCACTAGCATCAGGCATTCGTTTAACCAGTCCTGTAATTTGAAATCCTGAAAAGATAAACTGATGTTACCCGTTTCAATCACCGATAAATCGAGTACATCATCGATAAGGTACAACAAATGCTTGCCCGCACGCATGATTTCGTCAATGGATTCCTTATGATCAGGCTCAAGCTTGTCATTTTGTAACAATTGACCAAAACCCAGAATAGCATTCATCGGGGTACGTAACTCATGACTCATACGACTGAGGAATTCTGATTTTATTTTATTGGCATGTTCTGCATCGTCCTTGGCATGCAACAGGGCCTTTGTCCGCTTTGCCACCTTTTCTTCCAGTTTATCATGAGCATGCAACAAGGTTTCCTCTGCAGTTTTACTATCGGTGACATCAAACATGAAGCCCTGCAATCTTACCGGCACCCCATTTTCCTGAACCACAATGACATCATCCCGTATCCATTTAACGCTGCCATCTGCGGCATGGATACGATATTCAAATTCATGATTCTGACACTGCTCGGTTTTTTGTTGGCAATAATTCTGGACAAATTCAACGTCATCCGCATGCAAATGATCTGCCCAGAAATTTTCTTCATACCAGTCCTGCACCGGGTAGCCCAGTATTTTCTCAGCTTGATGACCTACGTAGGTAAATCTGAATGTCGCAATATCCAGCTCCCAGGGAATAGCATTGGAGTATTCAACCAGTGATCGATAACGGGCAGTACTTTCATTTAACTGGTCAATGGATTTCTTCAGACCGGATTGCATATCATTAAAAGCTTCAACAAGATCGTCCAGTTCATCATTACTATTTTGCTTGCGATCCAGCATCAGCGGCTGTTGATTATTGATATTGAAGGCCTTGGCATACATGGCAATATTCACAATATGCCGGGTCACCAGATAATGAAAAATAAAAAATATAAAGATGGCAACAAGGAATGTCTTGATACCATTACTGACCAGTATGGTAATGACCTTATCAAACAATCGCTCATAAACACCGCTAAGGCTGGCCACCACAGTGAGTGTACCTATATTGATTTTTTTATCCTTATACTGATAAGTCACGGGATACTCACGAGCCAGCACTTCATCTCCCTGCAATTTACCGATGACTACCCATGTTTTTTCTTTATCGCGGACTTCCAGATATTGCATATCACTTAACTGCATAATACCTTCCGCCAGCGTTTTGATTTCATTGGCATCTGACGTCCATAGCAAAGCCGACAAACTGCGCAAGTGCACATCTTCAATTTGTTGCAGCTGCGTTTCGATCCTGTTTATATCTGTATTATAATCACGATATAACTGCACCATGGTGATAAGCAGCGTCAGTAATGTACTAAACAGTACAATACTTAGCATCAATCTCCTTCCTATCCCCGATTTTAAAAATTCGATGCTGATAACATTTCTCCAGATTATCTTTGCACCAATGGCGCCAGCGTCTTGTCAAAAATTTTCTGATAAGTTCCATCCTGCTTCATTTGATTTAATTCCCTGGCCAGGAGTGGCACCAGTTGTTTATGCTTATGATGCAGGTAAATATACATATCCTTGACTGTCAGTGGTGGCGACAATAACTGGATATTATCGAGCCTGTTTTTTTGTATTAAATTTAAACCTCCCCAGCGCTCATAGATAACGAGATCCGTACGCCCCTTCTCTAACATGGCAAATAATTGCTGAGTATTTTTTACTTTGCTGACTTGTGCTTTATCAGGCACATTCTTTTCGAGAATTTTCCAGCCATTAATATAGGAGACTGCATAAGGAGAAAGATCTGACCACTTGCCATCAAAGTGAATGTTTTTATCCGTAAACACATTAAACTCCCAATCCATGATTTTCTCCGGAACCTGGATCAGGTTTGGATATAGTTTTTCCAGCCCACTGATGCGTGACATTTCGCCATCATCAATACCTGCATTTGAATTGGCGAGGCCTCGCTCTGCCGGCAATTGCACCGTTTGCAAACGGTAACCCATTCTACGCAAGGCCTCGGAAGTCACCAGGTCCATAAAACCGCTGAGCTCCGGCGTGTTCAAGGGGGGCTTACCCGTCGTATTAATGACCAGCACATTAGCGGCAAAAACAGAAGATGCCCCTGAAGATAACAACAAGACCAAAACAAAAACTGAAAAACGCATGGACGACAGTTCCTTATACACCAATAACCATCAAAACCTGAGGGTATTTAATTTCTTTATCTATTTGAAAAGATATCGGCACGAACAGAAGGAAATAAACATCAAAAAGCGAGTAATTGTCACATATACCTGATTTTACGTTGATTATTTAATAATGATGAACCAGACCAACAGGATAGCCAGGATTAGAAACAAGGCAATTCATTCATGATAACCAGAGTCAGTATCGCCGCATCATAAAGCCACTGACCCGCAAATACCGTCGTAGCCATAATGACCCCGGCGCTATTATTACCCGCCATGAAGCAGGTGTGGGGTATGTGGCGAAAGCTTTACACGCGAAACCGGGATAATGACTCCTGCTCGTGAACCAGGCAGTTAATCATCTTCGCGCTTGAATTCACCATCAATAATATGCTTGCCAGACCCACCGCGCGGTGTTGGTGGCTTATCATCCGACTTGAAGCGCTGTAAACCCATCATTCTGCTGATCAGCCATCGGCGCAAGGGTGTAATCAAAAAGAAAAATCCCACAGCATCAGTAATAAATCCCGGCACAATCAACAGGATAGCTGATGCAAACACAAACAGGCTTTCAAACATAGCCATGGCAGGAATCTCGCCCCTGCCCATACTTTCACGCACCCGGGACATATTGCTGACACCTTGCTGATGCAATAGCAACCCGCCTAAAACCCCTGTAAAAACAATGATAAAGATGGTCCATATCGCGCCGATCGAAGTACCCACTTCTATCAAAATGTAGAGTTCCAGCAAAGGAAACCCAATAAACAGCAATATAAACAGAAAACGTGGATCCATAAGAATACCCATAAGTGGAGCTTTGCCCAGTGACAAGACGCATCTCAGCGGTTAGTCTATAGCCCGACTGATTAATACTAAACTAACAAGCGTGCCAGCAGAATACCAGATTATCCTAAATACATGTCCGGATCAGGACCAGGCCATACACCTGGCCAATGTGCTGATTGATAAAAACCTGGCTGCTTGTGTGAACATTGTACCGGGTTTGACATCTATTTATAAATGGGAGGGTCAAACACGGACCGGCACTGAAGTGTTACTCATCATCAAGACGCGCTCTGATTGTTATGCTGAGATAGAATCCACGATCCGTTCACAACATCCTTATGAACTTCCAGAGATAATCTCAGTCCCAATACAAAATGGATTGAAAAACTATCTGGACTGGATCGATAACGCCACAGGTAAATTATAATGAAAAGACTGTTAGTACCTCTCTTTGCCCTGTTCCTGCTGAACCCCTCCCTGTTATGGGCTGAAGAAGAACCCCTGGCACCGGCACAGGCATTTCCTATGACGGTTAAGGTCAAGGATGCCAATACCCTGACCACCACATGGAACATTGCCGATGCGTATTATCTATACCATAACAAATTTTCATTCCGCACAGACACGCAAGGCATACAATTAGGCAAAGCCGTTATTCCAGCAGGCAAAGTTAAAAAAGACCCCTATTTTGGCGATGTCGAAACCTTGCGCGGCACAATCACTATTGATATACCCATCACGCGCAGCAGCGCAGATGTCACCAGCATGAACCTGATCAGCCGTTCACAAGGTTGTGCCGATATGGGGTTGTGTTACCCGCCTTTTGAACAAAATGCCACTGTTCAACTGACCAAACTCAGTACCGCTGCAGTTGCCACCGATCCGCTTCAGGCCATCACTGACCTGGGTAAAAACATGGGTCTCGAAGAAGAGGAATTCCTCGACCCCGATAAAGCCTTCGTTCTCAGTACTACCAATGGAGACCAGCAAAGCCTGGTCGCCCACTGGATGATTGCCGATGGATACTACATGTATCGCGACAAATTCCGTTTTAATCTCAAGAATGCCCCGGCCGGCGTGTCATTGGGTGAAGCGATACTGCCTGAAGGTGAAACCAAGCATGATGAGTATTTTGGTGACATCAAGGTATTCCATAATGCAGTGACCGCACAAATACCGATTATAGGCGACCTCAAGGGTGAAAAAGCGCAGGTTGAACTGGTCTATCAAGGCTGCGCTGAAGCGGGCCTGTGTTATCCGCCGATATTCAAAACCGTGGACTATGCTGCGGGTGGCACCAGTACGATCAGCGATGCTGCCGCCGTAGCACCAACCGACGTCAGCAGCAGTGATAAAATGGTCGATAGCGAAGGCCTGAGTGAAGATGAAAAACTGATACGTATGTTCAAGGGTGAAAACCTGTTCAGCATCATCACCAGCCTGCTGGGTTTTGGTCTGTTGTTAGCATTCACTGCCTGCATGTACCCGATGATTCCGATCGTATCCAGTATCATTGTCGGTCATGGTGAAAAAGTCACTGCGACAAAAGGCTTTATGTTGTCGTTGATCTATGTGCTGGCCATGGCTGTAACTTTTGGTGTCATTGGTGCCATTTTCGGCTTCACCGGTGAAGCCAGTAATATCGCCGCTCAGATGCAGAAACCCTGGGTTATCGTGCTGTTTGCGGGCCTGTTTATTCTGCTTTCCCTGTCGATGTTCGGCTTTTATAACATCCAGATGCCCAGTGCGATTCAAAGCCGCCTGAATGAAATCAGCAATAAACAAAAAGGGGGATCGCTGATTGGCGTCTCTATCATGGGTGTATTGTCGGCATTAATCATCGGTCCTTGTGGCGGCCCGATCTTGCTGGCCACGATTGCCGGTGCGGCTGCATCCAATAGTCCCACTCTGGGCTTCCTGTATATGTTTACACTGGCAATGGGTATGGGCCTGCCATTGTTGCTGGTCGGCGCGGGTGGCGGGAAGTTACTACCACGTGCAGGCACCTGGATGGATACCGTTAAGGCAATAGCCGGTATTATCCTGCTGGCCGTTGCCATCGTATTCCTGGAGCGTGTGCTGAGCAGTGTCATCTTCATGAGCTTGTGGGCTATTCTGTTTATAGTTTCCGCCACCTACATGGGCGCATTTGAACCCATTAAAGAGGGTAGCTCGGGCTGGAGAAAACTGTTCAAAGGACTAGGCCTGGTGTTATTTATTTATGGCGTCCTGGTCTTCGTTGGCGGCCTCACAGGGGCGCGTAATTTCAACGACCCGTTACATGGCTCACAACTCATTGGTGGCAACAGTGTGATGATGCAATCCGCAGTAGCTGGCAAGCAACCCGCCTATGTGGAATTTGCCCAGGGTAAAAAATCTGTCATTAAGGGCGGGCTGACTTTTATCAAAGTAAAAACCGTGGCAGATTTTGAACGTGAACTGAAAAATGCCAATGCGGCTGGAAAAACCGTCATGCTGGACTTCTATGCTGACTGGTGTACATACTGTAAACAGTTTGATGATTATGTGTTCTCGGATGCCAAGGTTCAGCAGGCCTTGCACAATACTGTGTTATTACAGGCCGATATCACCCACCAGGACAACGATGACAAGGCGGTATTAAAACGAGTGGATGTCATCACTGCCCCGGCCATTCTGTTTTATAATACCGCTGGAGAAGAAATTCGCAAGCAACGGGTACTGGGGCTGATGTCTGCCGACAAGTTCCTCACACGCGTTACTGCCTCTTTTAATTAATCAGAGCATGTCAAATGAATAAAACAGTTCTAACCTCAGTGCTGGCCATTATCAGCCTGGCAGCCGGATTCGGTTATTATCAATACACACAACAGCAACAGGCTGCAGTGGCTGACAAAACATCTCCTGCATCCACTACAAAAAAATCATTATCCATGCTGGGACAAAAACGAGCTGATTTCAGTTTGCCTGATTTACGTAACAATGTGCATGAAATCAAGGAATGGGATAATAAAGTTATTTTGCTGAATTTCTGGGCCACCTGGTGCCCACCCTGTCGCAAGGAAATACCAGCCTTCATAAAGTTACAGGAAGAATTCGGCCCACAGGGTTTTCAGGTTATCGGTATTGCTATCGATGAAAAAGAAGCTGTTGAGGATTACGCTGATGGCATGGGTGTCAATTATCCTGTATTGATCGGTAATAGTACCGCAATGGACATCAGTGCTGCTTATGGCAACCGTTTTGGTCAACTACCTTATAGCCTGGTGATAGACAGGCAGGGCATTATTCGTTTTGTCGGCAAACGCGAACTCAGTTTTGACGATATCGCCGAGCAGATTAAACCTTTATTGTAATTTGCTGATTAATGCCTGGGAGACAACTCTGGCATGGGTCCTGGCGTGCATTGATATGGCTGGAAACTGTCGCCAAGCATACTATAAATTTTTAAAATACCTGCATAAATCATCGCTATCAATAATATTTATCGATAAATAGCATCGAACTGCGTCGATCTACCCTAAAAATCGACAGATTATTGGACAAACGCACGTTCTTGATGCAAAATCGCCCTCTTATATTCCTGCAATAGCATCCAATGAATGAAATTGTAGGTAAATATCTTTATATTGCACCATTTTGCCTGCAACATGCCTGAATTGAAGCGAACATAGATGATAAAAATACTAATTCTGAATGGTCCCAATCTGAACCTGCTGGGCACACGGGAACCTGACATATACGGCACTGAAACGCTGGAATCGATTATGAGCAGCCTGGCCGACAAGGCTGAAGTTGAAGGTTATTTACTGGAAAGTTACCAGACCAATGCCGAGCATAAACTGGTAGAACGGATCCACGCCGCTGCCAACGAAAGTATCGACTTCATTGTCATCAACCCTGCTGCCTTTACGCATACCAGTGTTGCGCTGAGAGATGCATTACTGGGAGTCGCCATACCTTTTATTGAAGTTCACCTGTCGAATGTCAGTAAGCGCGAAGATTTCAGGAAACATTCGTACTTCTCCGATATCGCTGTTGGCATTATCAGCGGTTTTGGCGCCCAGGGTTACGACCTGGCCCTGCAGGCTGCCCTGGCTCAAATACAGCGTACATAAATACAGTTAACGGGAAACCACATGGATATTCGAAAAATTAAAAAATTGATTGAGCTTCTGGATGAATCCGGGATTGCTGAAATTGAAATAAAAGAGGGTGAAGAATCGGTTCGTATCAGTCGTCATTCACCTTATGCCGCGCCTGCCATGATGGCCGCTCCTGTAGCCGCGGCCCCTGCACCCCAGGCACCCGCTGCGGTGGCTTCAAGCGAGCCCGATGTAAAAGCCATACCTGACGGTCATATTGTTAATTCACCCATGGTCGGCACCTTTTACCGTGCCCCTTCTCCGGCAACCCCTGTGTTTACTGAAGTCGGCAAACGTGTAGAAGCTGGCGACACACTCTGCATTATCGAAGCCATGAAAATGTTCAACCAGATCGAGGCCGACAAAAGCGGCGTGGTCAAGGCCATACTGGTTGAGAATGGCGAGCCGGTTGAATACGGCCAGCCACTGATAGTCATAGAATAGACTCTGAGCTGACAACCCATTATAGAGTGACCCTGATTTATGTTGGATAAGATAGTTATCGCCAATCGCGGCGAAATTGCATTACGTATATTACGCGCCTGCTCAGAACTGGGCATTAAAACGGTCGCCGTATATTCCACCGCAGACAGCGAGCTAAAGCATGTGTTACTGGCAGACGAATCTGTTTGCATAGGCCCTCCTCCGTCCGCAGAAAGTTACCTGAACATCCCTGCCCTGATCAGCGCCGCCGAGGTCACTGACTCTGTGGCCATCCATCCGGGCTATGGCTTTCTGTCCGAGAATGCCGATTTTGCCGAGCGCGTAGAACAAAGTGGCTTTACTTTCATTGGCCCGAGACCAGAGACTATCCGCATGATGGGTGACAAGGTTGAAGCCATCAAAGCCATGAAAAAAGCAGGCGTACCCTGTGTACCTGGAAGTGACGGACCCTTAACGGAGGATGCCAACCGCAATATTGAAATTGCCAGAGAGATCGGCTACCCGGTTATCATCAAGGCCTCCGGTGGTGGTGGCGGACGTGGCATGCGTGTCGTTCACAGCGAATCCAATTTACTCAATGCCATCTCCCTGACCAAGAGTGAAGCGGGCGCTGCCTTTGGCAACGACGTGGTCTATATGGAAAAATTCCTTGAAGCCCCCCGGCATGTGGAATTCCAGATATTGTCTGACACACACGGCAATGCGATCCATCTTGGCGAGCGTGACTGTTCCATGCAACGACGTCATCAAAAGGTCATTGAAGAAGCGCCGGCACCGGGTATCACCGAAAAATTGCGCAACAAGATGGGCAAGGTGTGTGCCGATGCCTGCCGCAAAATTGGCTATCGTGGCGCAGGCACCTTCGAATTCCTGTATGAAAATGGCAATTTTTACTTTATTGAGATGAACACCCGTGTACAGGTTGAACACCCGGTGACGGAAATGATTACCGGTGTTGATATTATCAAAGAGCAACTCATGATTGCTGCCGGCGAACCCCTTTCTATCAAGCAGGATGACGTCAAGTTCAATGGTCACGCCATTGAGTGCCGCATCAATGCGGAAGACCCGGATACCTTTATGCCTTGCCCCGGCAGGATCACGGAATTTCACGCACCCGGTGGTCCGGGTATTCGCATGGATACGCATATATACGACAATTACATGGTGCCACCCAATTATGATTCCATGATTGGTAAATTGATCGCCCATGGCAATACCCGTGAAAGCGCGTTGCGTCGTATGCGTACAGCATTGCTGGAAATCTATATTGAAGGCATCAAAACCAACATTCCCTTACACCAGCGCCTGATTGAAGACAGCGCTTTCCAGGCCGGTGGCACCAATATTCACTATCTGGAAAAGAAACTGGGTTTAACCTAGCCCGCATTTCTCACCGGGCCGGCATGGTATTTTTTCAAAGGTTTGGCCCTATGGCCGGCCGAAGATAACGGGAAATACATCAACACTATGGAAACGCACAATACTCAAGATACAGCGTGTTTTTACAGATCGCCTATCGCGGTTCAGGCTGGTCTGATTCTGCTGTGAAGTCATAATATTTTGAACTGGTTACAATTCTCAGTACAAACCGACAAGGCGCATGCTGAACAAACAGAGCTGGCACTGGAAAATGCTGGCGCCCTGTCAGTCACTGCTACAGATGCCGCTGACCAGCCCCTGCTGGAACCGGGACCCGGCGAAACACCACTATGGGATCAACTCATCATCACCGGACTGTTTCCAGGCGACGTGGCACGTGATGAAGTGCTCGCCAATATCATGCAGGCAAGCCACATTGAACAAGCCGGACAAATACTGGTCGAAACACTGGCTGATCAGGAGTGGGCACGTAGCTGGATGGAGCACTTCAAGCCCATGCCATTCGGCAAGCGCCTCTGGGTCTGCCCGCAAGCATATGAGCCACCCGATCCAGATGCAGTCAATATGCGCCTGGACCCAGGGCTGGCCTTTGGCACCGGCACTCACCCAACAACGTCCCTGTGCCTGGAATGGCTGGATGGCGAGGAACTGCAGGGTCTTGATGTGCTTGATTATGGCTGTGGTTCGGGCATTCTGGCCATCGCTGCGGCGCTACTGGGAGCAAAAAAAGTATGGGCTGTCGATAATGATGAACAAGCCCTGATCGCAACAAAAGATAATGCCATCAAAAACGACGTCAGCGATCGCATTCCGTGCTATCTGCCTGATGATCTGGCTGATGATATTCACGTGGATCTCTGTATTGCCAACATACTGGCCGGACCCATCATGTCGTTAGCCCCGCTACTGGCACAACATGTCCGTCCTGGAGGCACTGTTGTCCTGTCCGGGATTCTGCAGGAACAGTCAGAAGAAGTGCAGCAATGCTATCAGCAGTGGTTTAATATGAAGCCCGCTATCAGCAAAGAAGGCTGGGTACTGCTGCAAGGTCAACGTCATGATCAAGACGCCACATAGCATCAATAACAGTAAGCGCGTCGGAGCGATGAAACCGACGAAAGCATTTACCTGTACCAACAAGCTCTGGTAACCTCTTTCCAATGCATACCACTTGCCCAGAATGTTCCAGTGTTTTTCGCGTTACCGCAGAGCAATTAAATATTGCTCATGGCCAGGTTCGTTGCGGTTATTGCCATAGCGTATTTGATGCACTTGGCAGTCTGGAGGAGGACTGGAAGGATAAACTGCCGGACATGGACAAGCCATCTGAAGCAGATGAGCAGTTTGAACACGTACTGGTTATGGATGATGAAATCCTGGAAGAGATGGAATTCGAGCAAACAGAAAAACCACAGGTTTACCAGGATGACGAAGACTTGCCCTTGAATGAGATCCTCGCTAGTCAGCACACACAGAATGCGCGCGAAGAGAGCAACGACTTGTCAGCATTCAGCGCTGATGATGAAACTGCCGATGATGAGCCATCGGCACTATCATTATTGCAAGCCAGCAAGCAAATGCCCGGCATACTCGAAGCAGATGCTATTAAAGAACAATCAGCATCCCTGATTGAAAAACTGCATCAGCAAATTCACCAACGATCCGGTACTGATGAAACCACTGACAAAGCTGAAGAACCATCGCCGGCTCTCATGGAAACTCACAAGGATAATCTTGAAAATATCATATCAAATGATAGCGATATCACTGATTTCGCTCTCGGCATTAAACCCCACGAAATAAACAATGAAACTGATGATGCGCCCGAGGAGTCACTGCAAGTTGATGATACTCCTCATATTTTGAGAGATGAACTGGCCGCCATTGCAGCGTCATCCGCTAAACCCAGGACCTATCTCTGGGCCACTGGCATCCTGCTGCTGAGCGCAACCCTGGTTATTCAGGCGCTGTATTACTTTCGTGATGACATGGCAAGAAACGAGAATTATCGTGGCATGGCAGTCTCGCTGTGTGAAATTTTTTCCTGCGATCTGCCATTAAGAAATGATGCAGCCCAGGGTAAAAAAACCATGGTTATTCGTAGCCATTCGATCAATCCTGTTGCCGGTCAGGATGACCAGTTACGCATCAATATTATTTTCACCAATATCGCCAACTACACACAATCCTATCCAATACTTTTGATAAAGATGACCGATGAATCACAAACAGTCACAGCCATGCGTCACTTGCCACCGGAGAAATACCTGGGACCACACATCAACATCAAACAAGGTTTGCCGGCAAAAACATCTGTCGAAGTGATAGTCGATATTTTTAAACCCGAGCAACCTGTTATCTCTTACCAGTTTGAATTTCTCTAGCACTGGTTTGCCATTGCAGTTTATTTGAATGACTGTTTGCGTTAGCACAAACAAATGACATTTATCTTGCATGACTATTTTACTTCTCCTGTCAAGCCTGTATAACTCGCTGAAATATTAAACTAAAAAATTTCACTTTATCGCACCTCAAAATAACGGTATTATTTCCCACCTGCTTTTTAGAAAAAGCACCTATAACAATTAAAATATCTCAACACCCGTAACAACAATGCAGCGTCAGGTTTTTGCAAGATGAAAATTGGTAGTCACATCCTGAAAAACAATCTAGTGCTTGCACCGATGGCCGGTGTGACTGACAGACCTTTTCGCCAGTTATGCAAGGAACTGGGCGCAGGCATGGCTGTCTCTGAAATGGTATCTTCCAATAGTCTGTTATGGGGTAGTAAAAAAACACAACGCCGCGCGAATCATACAGGTGAAACTGAACCGAAGTCTGTTCAGATTGCCGGTGCCGAAGCCAGGATGATGGCTGAGGCCGCTCGCTATAATGCAGATAATGGCGCACAGATTATTGATATCAACATGGGCTGCCCGGCCAAAAAAGTTTGTAATGTCATGGCCGGCTCCGCACTGCTGCAAAATGAATTACTGGTGGCCGATATTCTCGAAGCAGTAGTCAGCGCTGTTGATATTCCGGTCACCCTGAAAATAAGGACGGGCTGGGACAAAGATCATCGCAATGCACTGAATATTGCCCGCATAGCAGAAGAATCAGGCATACAGGCTCTGTCTATTCACGGCAGAACACGCGCCTGCGCCTATAAAGGCGAGGCAGAATACGACACGATCCGCGATGTCAAAGAATCCGTTAATATACCCGTGATTGCCAATGGCGATATCAAAACTCCGGAAAAAGCTCGCTATGTCCTTGAATACACTGGCGCAGATGCCATTATGATTGGTCGTGCAGCACAGGGACGTCCATGGATTTTCAGGGAGATCGAGCATTTCCTCGCGACTGGCGAGCACTTACCCGAACCGGAAACCAATGAAATCCGCGACATTATGCTAGGACATCTGGATAACCTGTATTCCTTTTATGGTGAATTTACTGGAGTGCGTGTTGCGCGTAAACACATCTCCTGGTATAGCAAGGGGCAGGTCGGTGGTGCCAGTTTTCGCAATGCTGTCAATCGTGTAGAAACAATAGAACAACAATTAGCCATGACTCATGAGTTTTTCGAGCGTCTGGCACAAAAAAAGGAGTTAGCTGCATGACTATATCCATAGCCCAGGAATCATCAGAAAAAAGGGCGGAGCAACATATTGAAATTAATCGTATCCCGCTGGCTAAACAGGTAAAGACAGCCATGGAAATATATTTTCAGGATATGGAAGGACAAACACCAACAGAGCTGTATCGAATGGTCATCAGTGAAGTGGAAAAACCACTACTCGAAAGCGTGATGAAACAAGTACGTGGCAATCAAAGCCGGGCCGCTGAAATGCTTGGACTGAATCGCAGCACTTTACGCAAGAAACTACAGTTACATAACTTGTAAAAAATTCTTCTGAGGCCTGTTTGTATCATACAAACAGGCCTGCTTCTTTACCATCAATCCCGTTTACATGAGGTCGAATATGAGTCGCATCCAGCGTGCCCTGATTAGTGTTTCTGATAAAACCGGTATTATAGAGTTTGCTCGTCAACTACAGGCTATGAATATAGAAATTTTATCAACGGGTGGTACGGCAAGTTTACTCACTGCAAACAACATTGATGTCATCGAAGTCTCCGACTATACCGGCTTTCCGGAAATGATGGATGGTCGCGTGAAAACCCTGCACCCGAAGATACATGGTGGCTTACTGGGACGCCGTGGTACGGATGATCAGATTATGCAGCAACACGATATACCCGCCATCGACATGGTGGTCGTTAACCTCTATCCCTTTGAGCAGACCATCGCGCGCCCTGACTGTGATCTGGAACTGGCCATCGAAAACATAGATATTGGTGGCCCCACCATGCTGCGTGCTGCAGCCAAAAATCATCGCGATGTCACCGTCATTGTCGATGCCAGCGATTATGAAACCACGCTGGCAGAAATGCAGCAGAATAATGGCCAGGTTTCTGATGCCATGCGCTTCAACCTCGCGACCAAAGTATTTGAGCATACCGCGCGCTACGATGGTGCTATCGCCAATTACCTCGGTCGTTACAACCCCGATGGCACCCAGGATTATTTTCCACGCACCTTTAATAGCCAGTACCTGAAAACCCAGGAAATGCGTTATGGTGAAAACCCGCACCAGCAAGCAGCCTTTTACCGTGAACTTGCGCCTGCTGAAGCCTGTGTTGCTACCGCCAGGCAGATTCAGGGCAAGGAATTGTCCTATAATAATATCGCCGACACCGATGCAGCACTCGAATGTGTCAAACAGTTCGATGCCCCGGCCTGCGTGATCGTCAAGCATGCCAATCCTTGTGGCGTCGCCATGGGTGCCAATATGATGGAAGCCTATGACCGGGCTTACAGTACCGACCCTACTTCGGCTTTTGGCGGTATTATTGCCTTTAACCAGGCTCTGGATGCTGCAACCGCCAAAGCCATTATTGATCGCCAGTTTGTCGAAGTCATCATCGCCCCTGGGATTGCAGCCGATGCCATTTCCGTATTGCAGGCCAAACAAAACGTACGCGTACTGGCGACCGATGCCTGGAGTCATGAACGCGCAGCCGGACTGGATTTTAAACGCGTTAATGGTGGCTTACTGGTACAGGACAGGGATCTCGGTATGGTCACCGCTGAACAACTCAGGGTGGTTACCAGCAGAACGCCCAGCGCACAGGAAATGCAGGATCTGCTATTTGCCTGGAAGGTCGCAAAGTACGTTAAATCCAATGCTATCGTTTATTGCCGGCAAGGCATGACCATTGGCGTTGGCGCAGGACAGATGAGTCGTGTCTACAGTGCGCGTATAGCGGCGATCAAGGCGGCTGACGCTGATCTTGAGGTCAAGGGTTCAGTGATGGCATCCGATGCGTTCTTCCCGTTCCGTGACGGCCTCGACTCGGCTGCAGAAGTCGGCGTTACCGCCGTTATCCAGCCAGGCGGATCGATGCGGGACAATGAAGTCATTGAGGCGGCCAATGAGCATAACATTGCCATGGTATTCACCGGCATGCGTCACTTCAGACATTAATCCAAGTAGCTAGTGACTAGGTACTAGGTACCAGGTACCAGGTGCTCGACATTAACTACAAATGATTTTTTCAATGTTATTATATGGGCGTATTCATTACCTATCAGGCAAGGATTTAACATGAATGTACTGGTCATTGGAGGCGGCGGGCGCGAACACGCGCTGGCCTGGAAAGCAGCTCAATCAACTAATGTGGATACCGTCTATGTTGCACCTGGCAATGCCGGAACAGCCCGTGAACCCGGCCTTGAAAATATTGCACTGAAAGTGGATGACCTGGAGGGGTTGGCTGATTTTGCCGCAAGCCATCACGTCGGCCTGACCATTGTCGGCCCTGAAATTCCACTGGTCGCAGGCGTGGTCGATCTGTTTGAACGGCGCCAGCTACCCATTTTCGGGCCTACTCAAGCAGCCGCACAATTGGAAGGGTCGAAACGATTCAGTAAGGATTTTCTTACACGACATGGTATTCCCACGGCCGCATACCAGAGTTTCACAGAAATTGAGCCTGCCATTGCCTATGTTAAAAAAATGGGGGCGCCGATCGTCGTCAAGGCAGACGGGCTCGCAGCCGGCAAAGGGGTCATTGTTGCCCAGAGTGAAGAACAGGCTATTGAAGCCATCACTGAGATGCTGGCAGGCAATGTTTTTGGTGAAGCCGGACATCGGGTTCTGGTTGAGGAATTCCTCCAGGGAGAAGAAGCCAGCTTTATCGTCATGGCTGATGGTGAACATATCTTGCCTCTGGCGACCTCACAGGACCACAAGGCCCGCGATGATGGCGACCAGGGGCCCAATACCGGCGGTATGGGTGCATACTCGCCAGCACCGGCAGTGACTGAAGCCATGCACAATCGCATTATGAACGAAGTAATTATCCCCACGGTAAAAGGCATGGCTGCTGAGGGTAACAGCTACACCGGCTTTCTTTATGCCGGCATCATGATTGCCCCGGATGGCACACCGAAAGTACTTGAATTTAATTGCCGCTTCGGCGACCCGGAAACACAGCCGATCATGCTACGTTTGCAATCCGATCTGGTGGCACTGTGCCAGGCTGCACTGGATAAACGCCTGGATCAGGTCAATGCTGAATGGGATCAGCGTGCCTCTCTGGGTGTGGTACTGGCTGCAGGCGGCTACCCTGAGGCATATCGTAGTGGCGATATCATTCATGGCCTGCCCAGCACGGATACCCCCGGTGCAAAAGTCTTTCATGCGGGCACTGCCGATAAAGACGGAGAGGTAGTCACTGCCGGAGGTCGCGTATTGTGTGCGGTAGCACTAGGCGATAATGTTACTGAAGCTCAGAAAAATGCCTATGCCCTGGTCGACAAGATCAGCTGGGAAGGTATGTTTTATCGCCACGATATCGGCTACAGGGCGATAGCGAGAGAGCAGATAAAAGGGTAAAGATACAAGATACAAGATACAAGAAAAAGTGACAGGCTTCGCCTGCCACTCACTCGCTTTACTCTTTTCCCTTTACCCTTTTCCCTGCCCTAATTCACTGCATCATTAACAATGCCGTCGAGCAAATCACCAATCGCCTTGAGTGATTTTTTCGAGGCTTCATTTCCCACCAGTAAAGGCTTGCGATAGGTAATATAAACATTACCAGGCTCATCTTTCAGCTCATAAATGGTAATGATGTAAGGACAAAACGCGATGTTATGCGGATCAGCTTCCATGGTCGCACGTGACAGTGTGGAACTACAAAAATTATAGGCTTGTCCATACTTGTAAATTTCCTTGGTCGCACCAACGGCTTCAGCAGTACGATGCAGCATTTTACCAATATAATTCACACCGTTAATTTTGATGCCGCGATCACCAATCGCACCCTTGATCGAGTCAACGACAAAATTATAATCATCCTTGACCATGCGTGTGGTTTTATAATCCGTATTCAATGGATCTTCGCCTGGAGCTCCTGCATGCACAGATACACTTATTCCAAGACATAGACTGACTAACAATATGGCAATGTTTCTCATTAAAAACTCCCGTTAAATCATATAAAGTCATTATAACGTTAGGGTTTATTAAATAGCCAGAGCCGCATTTTTCAATTCAATAACTATGGTTTCTTGCAATTCCTGCAAAGAAAAATGCTATGCTATCAAAATATAGACAACAAAATAGAGGAAACATTCATGGAAACAGGAAGCTGGATAGGTATCGGTATAATTGTTGCGATCGTAGCATGGGTCATCGGCATCTATAATAATCTGGTGAATTTACGCAATCAGGTAAAAAATGCCTGGCGCCAGATCGATGTACAGCTGAAGCGTCGCCATGACCTGATCCCAAACCTGGTCGAAGTCGTCAAGGACTACATGAGCTACGAACAGGAAACGCTGGAAAAAGTCATCCAGGCACGCAGTGGCGCCGTCAATGCCCACAACCCGGAAGAAGCGATGGCAGCCGAGGGTATCCTCAGTGGTGCATTGGGCAAGCTATTCGCCCTGATGGAAAATTACCCGGACCTGAAAGCCAATGAAAACGTCAGCCGCCTGATGGAAGAACTCAGCGGAACTGAAAATAAAATAGCCTTTTCCAGACAGTTCTACAATGACAGTGTCATGGCCTTGAACAATGGTGTGGAAACGTTCCCCTCAAATATTATTGCCAATATGTTTGCCTTTCAAAAAGCGACCTATTTCGAAGTGGCTGAAACCGAAACTGCTACGCCTGTGGTTAACCTTCGCTAAAAACAGCCGGTGGCGGTGCGCTAATGCATGATCACAAGACCCTGCCCTGCCCCGAATGCGGGGCGCTCAACCATCAGCAAAGCAGCACCTGCCGCCTTTGCGGCGCTTTAATCAATAAGGACAAGGCCAGCAAACCTCGAATTCAAAAGAAAATTCTGCGGCGCACTGATTTCATCGCGGCCAGTCGCGCCAATCAACGTGCAACTCGCAGACTGGTAACTCTGCTTGTCAGCATGGCCGCCATACTCGGTTATCTGCTGGGCTGGATGATTCAATCCAGCGCAGGGGAACAACCTTCATTCGATGAGCATCCGGTGTTGTTTTTCAGTAGCTGGGGATTACTGACAGCATCGGGTTTGCTGTTGCTTAGCCTGGTGTGGGTATGGATCGCTTTCAAGCGGGGGGGTCGTATTGTCATGAAGATGACCGGAGCGACACTGGCCCACCCTGATCATGATTTACAGTTACACAACGTTGTCGAGGAAATGGCGCTGGCCGCCGGGGTTTCCAAGCCCACTGTATACATTATTGATACCGAGGCGATGAACGCCTTTGCCACGGGTATGTCACCCTCGCACGCCTCGATTGCCGTCACCCGAGGATTGCTCAATAAACTCAATCGTGATGAACTGCAAGCAGTGATCGGACATGAAATGGGGCATATCGTCAATTGGGATATACGCTATGCCACGGCTGTCAGTGTACTGGTAGGCTTGATCGTACTCCTTAGCGACGGAGTATTACGCGGCACGCTCTTCGGCGGCAAAGGTATCGGTGCCAGCAGAGGTGGTGGCAACAAAGCCGATAATGGTGCCGGCATTGTTCTGTTTATCGTCCTGCTGGTGTTTGCTCTATTGGCACCATTGGTTGCACAGATAGTGCAAATGGCGGTTTCCCGTCAACGTGAGTTTCTGGCAGATGCCTCCAGTGTACGCATGACGCGTAACCCGCATGCGATGATTTCGGCATTGGAAAAACTGTCACAGGAAGACATAGCATTTGATGGCGCCAATCGTGCGACCCAACACTTGTTTATCGTTAATCCGTTTCGTAATTTCAGCGAACAGGCCAGCTCATTGATGGCCACGCATCCACCTTTATCACGACGGATTCAACGTCTGAGGAATCTTGGCAACAAGGACTTTTAAGCAAATCGCTGCTTGCAGGGGCCCGTGCCTTTAAACGCTAAACGGCGAGCATCATCCCCGCTTCATTGAAGAAAAGAATTCCTCGTTGGTTTTGGTATCCTTAAGCTTATTCATCAGGAACTCCATCGCAGCCAGTTCATCCATCGGGTGTAGTATCTTGCGCAGTATCCACACCATCTGCAATTCTTCCTGGTCAGTGATCTTTTCTTCACGCCGCGTTCCGGAGCGATTGATATTAATCGCAGGGAAAATTCGTTTTTCCGCAATCCTTCTATCGAGATGAACTTCCATATTGCCAGTGCCTTTGAATTCTTCGTAGATAACATCATCCATACGTGAACCCGTATCGACCAGCGCTGTTGCAAGGATGGTCAGACTACCGCCTTCCTCGATATTTCTGGCCGCACCAAAGAAACGTTTGGGACGATGCAGTGCATTGGCATCGACACCACCAGTCAACACCTTGCCCGATGACGGGATAACGGTATTGTAGGCTCGCGCCAGACGTGTAATCGAATCCAGCAGGATGACAACATCTTTTTTGTGCTCAACCAGGCGCTTGGCCTTTTCAATCACCATTTCAGCCACTTGAACATGTCGGCTGGCTGGCTCATCAAAGGTACTGGAAATAACCTCTCCACGCACAGAGCGCATCATCTCGGTGACTTCTTCAGGACGCTCGTCAATCAGCAGTACGATCAAATGACAATCAGGGCAATTAGTCGCTATCGACTGCGCGATGCTGGCCAGCATCATGGTTTTACCCGCCTTCGGTGGGGATACAATCAAACCACGTTGGCCTTTGCCGACCGGTGCCGCCAGATCGATGATTCTGGAGGTGATATCTTCCGAGCTGCCATTACCCATCTCCATTCGCAAACGCTCAGTCGGGAACAATGGGGTCAGATTTTCGAAAAGGATTTTGTTACGTGCATTATCCGGTGTGTCAAAATTAATCTCATTGACTTTAAGCAAGGCAAAATAGCGTTCACCATCTTTCGGTGGACGTATTTTTCCGGAAATAGTATCGCCTGTGCGTAGGCTGAAACGTCTAATCTGACTCGGTGACACGTAGATGTCATCGGGTCCAGCCAGATAGGAGCTGTCGGCAGATCGCAGGAAGCCAAAGCCATCCTGCAATATTTCCAGCACACCATCGCCAAAAATGTCTTCGCCATTCTTGGCTTGGGCTTTCAGTATGCCAAATATGACATCCTGCTTGCGGGAACGGGCAAGACCTTCGAGTTTCAGGGATGCAGCTATATCAACGAGTTCAGATGCGGATTTGGTTTTTAATTCAGTTAGATTCATGATGTGTTATGTATTAAGTGGGGGATTGAATAAACAGAAGGCCACAGCAGGCCGATTAATAAATTATTACTGGGAGATTCCCGGCTTAGTTTTTGTCTAAGAAATGATTAAGATTTTAAAAAAGACTTATTCTTTGGTATTTAAATGTAGCACGACTTGGCATTGTCGTCCAGCCCCAAAGGGCCGGACATGCAATATTTACAGGTTACTATCCAAAAACGCTGTCAATTGGGACTTTGAGACAGCGCCTACCTTGGTAGCCTCAACATTTCCGGCCTTGAATAACATCAAAGTCGGTATGCCGCGAATACCGTATTTAGGGGGTGTTTCAGGATTGTCATCAATATTCAGTTTGGCAATCTTTAGTTTACCTGCATATTCACCAGCGATCTCATCGAGAATGGGGGCAATCATTTTACAGGGGCCGCACCACTCAGCCCAGTAATCTACCAGGACAGGTTGGTCAGATTTGAGGACTTCATCCTCAAAAGAATCATCAGAAAGGTAAACAATCTGCTCACTCACGCCACTTTATCTCCTATTGGTTTTTTGTACTTTAGCTCGCTGCATTTTATCTGCAGTCATGGCACAGTCCTGAAAAGGCAGGCTATGACAATCATTCAATTCACGCATTGAATTCTAGTTCATTTGAGCGGAAACTGCGAAAGAAAACAAGCTTTTCATGCAGAATGATTCAGAAACCATGAAAAAAAATAATATAAAATAGTCGATTTTAGCCATAAAGCTGTTAAGATCCATGTCTTATTGACGAAGTTCGTGAAAAATCAAAGCCAGTATTGCGAATGAATTTTACCACTCAAAATGGCAAACCATAAAAACAGACATGTCTGAAGAAAAACACTTATCTGATACCACATTCGATCAATTGGGCCTGCATGAGACTTTGCTGAAGGGCATCCATGAGTCCGGTTTTAAATATTGCACCCCCATTCAGGCACACGCATTACCCCTCGCCCTGGCTGGCAAGGATATTGCGGGACAGGCTCAAACCGGAACCGGGAAAACTGCTGCATTTCTGCTGGCGACTTTTAATCGATTGCTGGTTGAAAATGACAACTCTGCGACCCCTGGCAGGCATCCTCGCGCCTTTATCCTTGCACCCACTCGTGAGCTGGCCATCCAGATTTATAATGATGCCATGCAACTGGGTAAATACACCGGTTTTCGTATCGCTGTTGCTTACGGCGGCACTGATTATGAAAAACAACGCCAGCAAATTGAAGCGGGCGTCGATGTCCTGATTGGCACGCCTGGGCGTCTGATTGACTATTTCAAACAAGGTGTATACCGCCTCAAAGATATCCAGGTTATGGTCGTGGATGAAGCTGACCGTATGTTTGACCTGGGTTTTATCAGTGATATTCGTTACCTGTTTCGTAAAATGCCCAAGCCGGAAAAACGCCTGAACCTGTTATTTTCCGCTACGTTGAGTTTCAAGGTCACCGAACTGGCTTATGAGCACATGAACCAGCCGGAAAAAGTGCAGATAGAATCTGACAATGTCACTGCAGACAAGATTAAACAAGCCGTATATTACACCGCCAACAGTGAAAAGATCCCTGTGCTGATCAACCTGATCAAGTCCCATGACGCCAGCCGCAGCATTATCTTTGCCAACACCAAGCGCGTCGTCGAAAAAATCTGGGCCTACCTGGAAGGCAATGGCATCAAGGCTGCCATATTGTCTGGTGATGTACCGCAAAAGAAGCGGCAATCCTTATTAAAAAGCTTCCAGGATGGCGAGCTGCCCATACTCGTGGCTACTGATGTTGCCGCCCGTGGCTTGCATATTACCGGCGTCAGCCACGTATTTAATTTTGACCTGCCGCAGGATCCGGAAGATTATGTGCATCGCATTGGCAGAACAGCACGTGCAGGCGCCAGTGGCGATGCCATCAGCTTTGCCTGCGAAGACTCAGCTTACTCCCTGCCGGATATTGAGGAATATATAGGGCAAAAGATCGAACAGGAAAGTGTCACCGCGGAATTATTAAATGACATCAAACCTGCCGTGAGAATTAATCGCCCCCCCAGGAATAAGACCAGTGGCTCCCGACAGGCAAGGCCCGCAAACAAGCCTCATCGTCGTCAACAACGTTAAGCTCATGGTAAACAGCTGAATAGTGTTATTTTCAATAGATGGCCCGACTTGTGACCATAAACGCTTATTATTCTTGCCCGGACATATTATACTTTTCACTCACACTGAAAAATAGTTTACCTGATTGGCATGAGTAATAAAGATCAACTGATATTAAGAACACCTAAGCAACAGGATTATCGAAATCCGGAAGCTATTCTTGGTCTAAACGAGCTCAAACAATGGCTGGACAGGTTGCCATTACTGCGTCCAGCACAAACCATCGGCGAACTGCTGGATGCTTTAACCGCCATCAACCTGCAAGAACTCAACCCGAAAAAACGTCGTCCGCTGCTGGATTCATTTCGACAAGTCATATTAACTATTTATCCTTCACTGGAACTGGATGCATTAAAACGCCTTTCCCTTAAGAAAAATGAACGCGAGCATCTACAGGGACAAATAACTGCTCTGTGCATGGCACTCTCGGATGGTTATAAGATCATTGTAAAAAATGCACTCGAAGATAACTCCACGCGCATACAGAATATATTTTTTACCCCTTTGTACCATGCACTTGAAGCCGCATCTCTGGCCCTGCTGAATGGTTATCGCTCCTATCAAACCGCACCAGCACTGCTGTATCAGGATACACATCAGTTATTCATACTGGCAGAACACTCGGGTTTACTGGATCAGCAGATGGACGAGATACACCATAGCCCCTGCGCTAAAGATATGGGTAGTTTATATAAACAGACCATGATTTTGTCATTTCTGGATCCGTTTCGCATGCCAACAGGCATTGCCACAAAACTCTACGATCGCCTTTCTACATTAGCACAGCATTGCACCATGCTGGCGCATTTCCCGGACTCTGAAACACAAGGCATTTTTGTGATAGACATGATGGCAGATAAGGCTCCTCTGGCCTTGTTTAAAATATCGCCGGACATGAAACTCGGCAAGCCGCGTGCTTTTAATACACAAACAATGACCAACAAGCTTCAGGCTGAAATCACCGTCCTGCAGTCAGCAGAACAGGGGCTCTCCACCAGGAATGAAATTGATCTGCTGAGCAGACTCATCCCCGCCAGCCAGGAACAGGTCACCAGGAAATCTGAACGATCTGCCAGCGATCGCAGTTGCAAGCTGGTCTTTGGTATTGATGCAGTGAATCATTTTCTATCTCTGAACAAGCAAGACCTTGATCAGGCACTGGCATCGTCAGCTGGTGCCATGAGCGATCACGTGCTGGAATCCTGGGTGATAACGAATGAAAGCGAAACCGGGCTTAGCCTGACCAGCCCGCAAGGCAGTTGCAGTGAAGCCAGCGTGGGTGACATCACCGGCATATTGGCTGAATCAAGCGCTCCAGGTGAACAAAATGGAAAGCTTGCGATTATTCGCTGGCTACGTACCGACGAGAAAAACCATCTCAATATTGGCATTGAATTCATACTCGGAAATCAGATGCCAGCGTTATGCACATGGACAGATACCTCGGATAACATCAACACATTCAAGGCTATTTTTATCAGCAGTATTGCCCTGAATGACATTCCTGCCACATTGCTGACGCCTAAAAGAGTATACCGACGCGACAGGGTCATCGACATGAATATTGGCAACCAGACACGACGTATCAAAGCCGGGTTTCTGCGTGATGAGTCCTTAAGCTATGATCGTTTCGAATTCTCCAGCCTTTCCTGATTTTTTGATATACTTCCCCGGACCCTCTATAAATTCAGGATCGAAAAAGCCATGAAAAACCAGAGTATCGCTGGAGTCAAAATCACATCAGAAAACAAGTGTGGCTTTTGTACCGGCTCTAAATGCTGCAGCTATTTTACCCAGCAAGTGGAAACACCCAAAAGCAAATACGATTTCGAGCATTTACTCTGGCAAATCTCGCATGAAAACACACAGGTTTATCAGGATGAAGATGGCTGGTACCTGATGTTTCGTTCAACCTGCACCCACTTGCAGCAAGACGGTCGCTGCGGCATCTATGAAACCAGACCGGAAATATGCCGTGTTTATGATAATGACTATTGCGAATTTGATGAGCCACCGGAGAAAAACTTCAAGCGCTTCTTCAAAGACTACAAGGCCTTGCACAAGTACTGCAAAAAACGTTTCAAAAAATGGAAGCGGTAATAAAACACATTATCACTGCATAGCGCAGTCATCACTACCTTAAGGAGCCTCTGATTAATTCTGGATTGAGCAGATAGTGAAATGAGATTTTCTGGATCAAGGCGGAACTCGCCACTAATAGCAGGCTATTAGCAAGAGTTTCTTTGCTGAGCCAGGAATATTTCAGCCACCAGATGCCAATTCACGAATTAATCAGAGGCTCCTTAAGTAACTGGTCACGAACCATATATAATGCAGCAATGCTCCGTGCCTCTGTAAAGTCATCGCGCAGGAATAATTCATCCAGTTGGTGCAATGACCAGGGTACCACTTCAATCTCTTCGGGCTCATCGCCCTCAACCCTTGAATCATATAACTCGGTAGCCAGAATAATATGCGTGGTATGACTCAGATAACCCGGCGCCAGACTGATTGACTGAAGCAGTTCCAGCTTTCCGGATGCATAACCTATTTCCTCTTGAATCTCGCGGTTTGCTGCGACAAGCATATCTTCACCACGCTCTACTTTACCTTTCGGCAAGCCCAGCTCATAGCGATGCAGGCCAGCTGCGTATTCCCGTATCAGCAAGACCGTATCATCTTTCAGCATAGGTACAATCAACACCGCGCCGTAAGGTGATCCTAACAGGCGCTCGTATTGTGCCGTTACTCCATTAGAAAACTCCAGTTCAAGCTGCTCAATTTTAAACAGGCGGCTACTGGCAACGATCTCGGTACGTAAGATTTTCGGTAACCTGGACATAACGCCACTCTCTCCAGATCAGCGGGGCTGTTGCTTAAAGCGAATACGGGTAATTAATTTGCCTTCAAACCAGGCATCGAAATGTACATCCTGCTTGCCTTTTACAACCCGAAAACCCTTTTGTTCAATAGGCTCAATACTTTGAAAACTGAGTCCCGGTGGCAGCTTGATATCCATTGATACGCGCATGGGAAAATAGCCGTCCAGGAACTTTCTCATGAAGGGTCCATTGCGCATCAAAAAACTGCCGTCCGCCTGGGGCCATAACGCCTGACTTTCGGCTTCCATGCATAGGCTGGCCTTGCTACCAATATTTTTTAGTTGTAGTGAAGAACCCTCAACCCATGCCCGATCAATATTTTTGAAACTGGTCAGGCGAATATTTCTGACTTTGTTTTTGTTATAAACAATTTGCGCACTGGGAAATTCGTCGAGGTTTTCGTGGCATTGAATCAATTTGACCCAACCGGTCTCGAGACTCTCAGGCAAGACCAGTAGCGTATTATGATGATGGTGAACCGGATTATCCGGCGGTTGCTGCAGAAACGTTAGTTGACCTTCATTAATTGCGTCAAATACTGCCTGAGGATCCGCATCAAACCAGTCTTCCTCTTCATTGATGGCCTGTTGTGCCAGACAATACGGCGAAGCCAGTATAAAAAGAACAATAATACTAGGTATTTTACGCATCAATGGCATATCCAGTCGTTTATCGGCATGTTTCAAGTTTTAATCTTTTTGCTATAGATAGCAAGCTGGAATTACATGCAGTTTATCCGCATAATAAGCTTCATGAAACTCGACTGGTTAACAATTGATAGCATTTTTCTGGATATGGATGGCACCTTGCTGGATTTGCATTTTGATAACTACTTCTGGCTGGAACATGTACCGCTCCGATATGCACAGGCAAACTGCATCGATATTGAAGAAGCCAGAACAGAACTCATGCCGCGCTACCGTAAAATGGAAGGCACCATGGAGTGGTATTGTATCGACTACTGGAGCAATGAACTCGGGCTGGATATTGCCATGCTGAAGGAAGAAATTGATCACTTGATTGCCATACATCCGCATGTGATTGATTTCCTGGATGCTGCCAGGCAATCGGGCAAACGTATCGTCCTGGTCACCAATGCACATGGTAAAAGCCTGTCATTAAAAATGAATCGAACCCAACTCGGTGGCCATTTTGACCGCCTCATATGCTCCCATGATTTTGGTTTACCGAAGGAACAGCCAGACTTCTGGCATCAACTACAACAAAAGGAACCCTTTGATAAAAACCGTACATTACTGGTAGATGACAGTTTGTCAGTGTTACGCTCAGCAGATACTTATGGCTTCAAACACCTTTGCGCTATCTATAAACCTGATAGCAAAGCACCCGCCAGGGATATTCTTGAATTTCCCGCCATCCACAACTTCCTGGAAATCATGCCGACTGAAACCAATGGCTAATAAAGGGTATTTCAGGGAAAAGTAACAGGCTGTAAACGGTAGATGATATTCTGGCTTAATATTTTATTTCACAGGGTCGATCATAGACTGACATAATCGTTTTCAGCTCTTGCAGAACCATTTTTCTCTCTTCCTCCTGCAAACCTGTCAGCGGAACACTATCCAGGTCAATCTCCATCGCTGTAATCGTCGCACTCACTGCAGCGCAGCCATTCAGGCAAAGGCTTTCAACGCATTGTTCAATTTTTAATTTATCGACCATCGAGCTCACCTGCAAACAGACAGCAAGTTATGTTAATGGATTCCTATGCAAAACACCAATTTACAAAACAAGGGTAACAGATAACAATTGCAAGTAATTGTTTGCCGGTATAAAAATCAAGCAACCTTACCTGTATGCCGGTTTTTCGCAGCACCAGTAATAACATCATACACTCCCTGCTTTCTTCCATTGTTCCTGCAAGCGTTTGGCAGAAACCGGATATGCTGTTTTTAATTCCTGCGCAAACAGCGAGACTCTGTATTCTTCCAGCATCCAGCGGTATTTTTCCAACTCAGCATTTTTCTTTTTAGACATTGCCATGGCATCACTCGCCTGCAAATAACGACTCCAACAAGCCTGAATTTCAGCCATCTGTCGATTATCACGCTCCAGATGCGTCGCCAGTTTATCTATACGTAATTGCAATGCTTTTAAATAGCGCGGGTAATTATTCAAATTTTCATAGGCGGTTTGATGCAAAAACCCCTTATAAAAAAGATGCTCTATTTGCGAATGGATATCAGCGACTGCCTTTAACCATAAAGGCGCTATGTTTTTACTCAGGCGTTTGTTTAGTTGATGGAACTGTGTCAAAACATCCAGCACCAGCGCGGCTACTTCGTTGGTTACCGTCATCAGGTTTTTTCTGGCTTGTTCGCCACGCTGTGCAAACGCTGTAGAACTACGAATAATGCCATCTTCCAGCTTCAAGGCAGAAAAAATAGACAGGTATAATATATCGTCCTGCAATTCATCACAGCGCCCCAGAGGGGCATAGTACAAACAGGCTTGCTTGATATTGGCAATATTTTTACGCACATACTCCACATCTTTTCGATACACTTTTTTGAATAAACACACCAGCCCACGCATGGTCTCCTGCTGCGCCTGTTCCGGCTGATCCATCGGCGCCAGTGACAGTCGGCCTTCGCGTTCTACCAGCGCAGGATAGGATCGCAATGTGACACCCTGTGTCTCAATCTCTACGCAGTCTTCCAGGTCACCAAAATCCCAACATTCAATATCTGTATCAAGTGGCTGTTGTTGCTCTGTCGCCAGGCTGGAGCGCGCAGAGAATGAGGCGCTCGCCCTGTCATGCAGCCTGGCCTGCAAAACTGATAAATCTCTACCCTGCTCAACAACCCTGCCCTCATCATCAATGATGCGAAAATTCATACGCAAATGATCAGGCAGGCGTTCGACCTGCCAGGCGGTTAATGGAATTTCAACGCCACTCATTCGATGCAATTGAGCACCCAGCTGACCCGGCAATCCACCCTGATCAGGTGATAGATGGCTAATACAGGCCCGAGCAAACTCAGGTGCGGGGACAAAATTTCTGCGCAATGATTTTGGCAAACTTTTAATCAACTGCACCAGCTTATCCTGTAACATCCCCGGCACCAGCCAGTCAAACTGATCAGGCTGCAACTGGTTCAGTATCATCAATGGAAGCATAGCGGTTACACCATCATCCTGATCGCCCGGTGCAAAATGATAACTGAGCGGCACCGCAAAGCCCTGTACAGATAAATGATCCGGCCAGGCATCAACCTGTATATTATTGCAACCTGGCTGAATTAAATCCTCGATACTGATATTCAACATATCTGGCCGGTTTTTTTTCTGCTGACGCCACCATTTTTCGAATGCCGGTTGACTGTAAACATGTGTGGGAATACGCTGATCATAGAACTCATATAATGACTGCTCATCCTGCATGATATCGCGACGTCTTGTCTTTTCTTCCATTAACTGCACTTGCTGCATTAATTGCATATTGTGCTGATAAAATTTTTCCCGTGTTCTGAAATCACCCTGCACCAGGGCACTACGAATAAATATCTGACGCGACATCACAGGGTCAATACGCCCGTAATTGACCTTTCGATGACTGATCAGAATTAAACCATACACCGTTAATTTTTCACTGGCGGACACTTGTCCGGCACGCGCCTGCCAAACCGGCTCGCTATAACTATATTTGATGAGTTGCGGCGCCACCTGCTCCACCCACTCCGGCTTGATCACTGCGACAGTGCGCGCATACAGGCGTGCAGTTTCAACGATTTCTGCAGCCATTATCCATTTCGGCTTTTTCTTGAATAAAGCAGAACCCGGAAAAATCATGAATTTCTTACCATGACTTCCCTGATATTCCTTGTCTTCCATATTAAATCCTATATGACTCACCAGGCCTGAGAGGAGTGCGCGCATTATAGCTTCGTCTTCTGCATCCTCCGGCTTGACAGGCATACCCATTTCTTTCACCTGATGACTGATTTGCAAATGCAGATCGCGCCACTCCTGCAAACGGCGTGATGATATAAATGACTGACTACACCATTTTCGTAACTTGTTATTCGACAGTGTTTTTTTCTGTTGTTGATAGCTTGCCCATAAATTCAGCAATGTTCTGAAATCAGACGCTTCATCAATAAAAACCTTATGCGCCTCATCCGCTTTCTGTTGCATATCCAGCGGTCGTTCACGTGGATCCTGAATTTCCAGTGCACAGACGATCACCAGTATCTCCTTCAGACAATCCTCGGTCTTAGCCTGAAGAATCATGCGCGCGAGACGTGGATCGATCGACAAACGCGCCATTTCTTTACCCATCGTTGTCAGTCTGCGCTGACTATCTACGGCACCCAGCTCAAATAACAAGCGGTAGCCATCATTAATAAAACGACGATCAGGTGGATCCATGAACGGGAAGGCTTCGATATCACCCAGGCCAAGCGTTTTCATATTCAGAATCACGGAAGCCAGGTTGGTTCGCTGAATTTCCGGCTCGGTAAATTCCGGTCGCTGGAGAAAGTCCTCCTCATCATAAAGTCGAATGCACACCCCTGCACTCACGCGTCCGCATCTACCTTTACGTTGATTGGCCGAGGCCTGAGAAATTTTCTCAATCGGCAGGCGCTGCACTTTACTACGATAACTGTATCGACTCATGCGCGCCAGACCCGGATCAATCACATAACGAATACCTGGCACTGTCAGGGATGTTTCAGCCACATTTGTCGCCAGCACAATACGCCGCCGGGAATGTGATTGAAATACCTTGTTCTGCTCAGAAGCTGACAAGCGTGAAAACAGAGGTAGTATTTCAGTGCCAGACGGATGATGCTTGCGCAAGGCTTCTGCCATGTCCCGAATCTCGCGCTCGGAAGATAAAAATATCAATACATCACCCCGGTCAATACGCGCCAGCTCATCAACCGCCGCCAGCACGGCTTCCTGCAATTGCAGATCCTCTGTATCCGGGTCTTCCACATGCAACGGTCTGTAGAGCACTTCCACGGGATAACTTCTACCACTCACCTCGATAACAGGCGCTTGACTGAAATGCCGGGAAAATTTTTCAGTTGCGATCGTTGCTGAGGTGATTATCAATTTCAGTTCCGGCCGTCGTAATAATAATGCCGGCAGATAACCCAGAAGAAAATCAATATTCAGGCTGCGCTCATGCGCTTCATCGATAATCAGCGTGTCATATTGCAGCAAATCACGATCACGGTGGATTTCTGCCAACAGAATGCCATCGGTCATGAGCTTGATACGCGATTGTACCTGCACCTGATCATGAAAACGCACCTGATACCCCACCAGGCCACCCAGTTCACTCTGCATCTCATCAGCAATACGTTGGGCAACACTTCGCGCCGCGATGCGCCTGGGCTGGGTATGGCCAATACGTCCGAGAATACCACGCCCCAACTGCAGGCAAATCTTCGGTAACTGCGTTGTTTTTCCCGAGCCGGTTTCACCGGCCAGTATCACGACCTGCTCTGTAGCGATCGCTGCTGCGATATCATCACGTTTTTGTGAAACCGGCAGCTCCTCTGGAAAATTTATCTGGCAATGAGTGTTTGAACGTAATGCTTTTTGCTGCAATGATGCGGCAATACTTTGCTTGAGCCTGTCTATCGAACGATCGACGGGTTTGTCGCTGGCGAGTCTTTTTTTAATCTCATGCCATTGACGACGCTGACGCGGCCTGTCCGCATACAGACATTGCTCAATATCATCATTGAGTTGTTGTAACACTTCGTTATAGGGGGCTTGCGTATTCAAGACTGGATCTTCGGCTTTGACAAGATAATAACAACTGGCATATTGCACTGTAGTAGATAAAACACCGGCTATTATTGTAGCGCCTTCTCCAGGCGTAGCTGACCTGCCTGGTCGAATACGCGTATACCTTGATAGTCATACCGGGGAAGTGCCAGCATCACACAGGGACTGGTTAATGCCATGGTTACCATCATGCCGGCGGCGGGCTTATTCCATTGCAGATGTATCTGCACCCAACCGTGCTGAATGCTCGACTCGCCTTCAATCAACTTGAGGCTGTAACCGCCGGTCGTTTTCTGTCCCATATTAATTTGCAGGACTTGCTCGTTAGCAAATACAACATTGATGTCCTCCGCGGTATGTCCGCTTATTTTACCCAGTTGTGTCATCGACTCTTGCCATTGGCGCTGTGAAGACAAAACAGACAAACTTGGGGCTTGCTCAGTCGCTGTGCAATTTGTGCTGGAAAATAACACCCGCAGTGGCAACTGCTCTGGCATGGTATCGTCCCCGACACCTGCGCAAGCTGATAACAACAGCATCACCGGCAGCATTGTGATCAGGCTTTTATAAGTTTTCATTTCATACGCACCACTCGAGGCATATTCTCATTCATTTTGGATGAAACTGCTTGATACTGATTCCGCGTGCCGGGATTTTCAATACGGAGGAAGTCGACAACGTGCTAGCCGATAAGCCATTAGCAAACCCAGAAATAAAATCTGCGTCAGACAAGTTCCCGCTCAATGTAAATGTTCTGCTATCGGGCGTACTGTCAGGGTAGATACCACAGGCTTCACCTTCATTACAGATGAAACCATCGTTATCCAGATCAGTCCCTGCAATAATATAGTACTCACCGGAAGCTACACTGGAAAATCCATAGTTGTAACTGCCATTAAAGGCATTGGCCGCATCCTGTTGAGCAGGCGAAGCGGAATTAACATTATACAATAGAATATAATGCCGTCCGGCATCATCAGTCGTCACCACCTTCACTTTTTGCATAATAACAGGAATGGTCACCGTGTTAACGGATGAAACAATCGTAATCGTTGCTGAATAGGTATTGTCATCCGGCACAAGACTGCGATTGACAACAAAAGTATAATCTCCCAGCCCGCCTACTGGCGCGGTGTGTGTCAGCCAACCTCCCGAATCATTCGTGACCGAAGTAATCGTTAGTGGTGTTGCCCCGGTGCCGGTATTGCGCACATTGAGAACTGCGCTAATACCCGATGTACCAAAATTAAGCGATCCGGGAGAGACCGCCATAAAAGGATTATCCGGCACGACACCGCCAGCATTTAATACTTGCGCAGTTAATACGGCACCCAGAGCATCAATCAAGCCATGCCCGAAAATATCATCTCTGCCAACAGCACCCAGGTCTTCAGTAATAGCTCCGCTTTGCAACGCGGCTTCAAACTCGGCAGGTGTTAATCCGCTATGTACTGACTTCATTAGTGCCGCGACACCGGCAATATGTGGTGTAGCCATCGAGGTACCCTGTTTGAGTCCATAGGTATACACGACGGGAGGTGACGCATCCGAACCCAGCGTGCTGATCACGCCGTCCGGAAAACTGTCGCCATTCAGGTTTTGTGAGCTATCGCCACCCGGCCCCGCAACATCAACATGACTGCCATAGTTAGAGTAGAACGCCTGGTTCTTTCCCAGATCAACAGCACTCACCGAAATCACGGCATCATCATAGGAAGCAGGATAAAAAGGCACATTGGAGGATTCATTGCCGGCAGCGGCAACAATAATCACACCGGCTGCACGCGCCTGTAAATAAGCCGATGGTGTTGCACCCGCGCCACCTGTTCCACCGAGACTCAAATTGATGACATCAGCTTTTTGCGCAGGAAGCATACCTGAATCATTGGGCAAGCCCGCAGCAAACAATACCGCCTGTTCAACGTCATAAGAGGAGCCGCCACCCACGCCAATAACTCGCATGGGCATAATCTTGACGTTCCAGCCTACACCCGCAACACCTTTTGCATTATCACTCGCTGCGGCGATGGTGCCTGCTACATGGGTGCCATGGAAACTACTACTGAAACCAAAGGCACGATCACCGGGGTCATTTGGATTGGAGTCGATATCACCGATAATGCCATCAGTTTCACTATCCGCAGCAATGACAGGATCCCTGATAAAATCAAATCCAGGTACGAACTGACTACTACTATCCGCATTCACAAAGTCAGGGTGATTCAACAACACCCCCGTGTCGACTACGGCAACAATAACGCTGCTGGAACCCTTGGTAATATCCCAGGCCTGGGGCAAATTGATCAGCGGGTAATGCCACTGCGAGATATAGCTGGGATCATTGGGTGTCGCCAACGGTTGGTAGATATAATTCAAGCGCGCACTCTCGATATCGCTACGTTTTGACAGTGCTTTCATCGCCTTGATGGTATCAATCTTACGCTGCAACTGCGTATCAGCGACTGCGCCAGTTTCGGCAATACCCAGTTTTTGCTTCATCGATACCACTTGTTTGCTATCACCCAGACGCATCAACATACTGCGGCCGGGTGCACCTGCCACAGCTGTCAGGCCAATAGAACTGGCACGTGCAGACAAACTGTCAACACTCACTCCGGCTGGTAATAACTTATCCTTGAATTTCACAATCACTTCGCCGGGTACAAAATCCTGCTCCAGTTCACTGCTATTGATAGCCGCTGTAGAAATTCCGGTAGTTAATACATAATTGCTAACCCCTGCCACAGCCCTGACTTCGATAAAAAAGTCACGCGCACCGGTGAAAGTGCCGGGCACAGTAATACTCTCATTCAAACCGAGGGTAGCTGAGTTTGAAGCTATTAAAAATGTACCCGTAGCGTCGTACAGAAACAAATCTAGATTAGATGCAACATTGGCGACATTAAGATTAATCACTTGGCCAGCCAGCAACTGCATCTGAAAAAAATCTTTAGTATCAATGGTTGATTCTAAATCACAGCGATTGCCGGGCAAGCAAGTGGTACTAACAAAGCCTCCCAGCGTCACCGGATTGGGCAACATTTGCGCGCTATTAATCGTATTATTAGACGCAAAAGCATAAGCCGGATCATTCACATCACTATCAATACGTGACCCACTGGTAGGGAAAATAGTGCCGGTAATGCTATAAGTAGCAGGAGTACCACCTCCACCCCCACCACAGGCGCTAAATAAAAGCATGGTTAAAAGGCTACTGACGAGCAGCCACTGATGTCGATCCAGGGTCAATTTCTTCATGATTGTTACTTTATTATATATCCAAACAATTTGCCGGTCTCACACGCCGACATCCCTTGGGTTTCAATGGCTAAGCAACTTAGGGAGCCTCTGTTCAATTTGTGAATTGGCATCTGGTGGCTGAAATATTCCGGGCGCCTCAAAGAAATTCTTACTAATAGCCTGCTATTAGTGGTGAATTTCGCCTGTCTTGATCCAGAATAGTCATCTCACCATCTACTCAACCCAGAATTAATCAGAGGTTCCCTGGCTATTGAATATGACGGCAAAGCACCAGGAAACTATAATATAGTCTACTAGAACATAAGGAAGGCATAACTACATCACAGTCAGGCGAGAAATAACAGAATTTTTCAATCTTCCCTGTTGTTATCGTGCTGCTTTATCCTCTGCAAACACTTGTATTACTTAAAAAACAGACCATGCAGTCAAGCAATTTCCTGAACCAGCACCCAGGGCGCTGCCACGACCGCCCAGAACCTGGGCTGGCGCAGAGTCCAGTCTTTGGCATTATCTTCGTCGGCATGTGCGATTTGAGAAGACTCCATCCATTCACTGACTGCATCCTTATTGTCCTCAACCACGGCACTCGCCACTTTCACCAGATCAAGATCTGAAGCCACCTTGATGAGAACGCCACGCGCAAAATGCCTTTCCAGCTCTGGCCAGGCCAACTGACCTGTTTGGCCGTTAAGGATACCGCAGAGCTCTTCGTGAGTATGTTCCATATGATCACCCCCATTTCTCATATTTTAAGCTATCTGATCGTCTGCTATATGATAACGCGGATCTTCCATGACGTTAACCTCTACCAGATCACCGGCTTTTTTCAACACTTCCCTGCATTCCGGACTCAGGTGGCGCAGATGCAGTTTCTTCCCGGCCCTGATGTATTTCTCCGCCAGGTTATCAATCGCCTCAATAGCGGAATGGTCTACCACGCGTGAATCCTGAAATTCGATGATAACATCATCCGGGTCTGATTCGGGATGAAAAAAATCAAGAAAATTCTTCACCGAGCCAAAAAACAGCGGCCCGCTCAATTCATAAACCCTGGAACCATTGTCATCAATATATTCTTTCACTTCAATATGCTTGGCATGCTCCCAGGCAAACACCAGTGCCGAAACGATCACACCCACCACCACAGCCATAGCCAGATCAGTAAACACAGTCACCCCGGACACCAGCACCAGCACAAACACATCACTTTTAGGCACCTTGCCAATCACGCGCAGACTCGACCATTCGAAAGTGCCCAATACCACTATAAACATAACACCGACCAGGGCTGCCAGAGGCACCGCCTCAATCAGTTTGTAGCCAAACAATATAAAACTCAGCAGGAACAAGGCAGCGGCGACTCCGGACAGACGTTTATGCCCTCCGGAATTCACGTTGATCATACTCTGGCCGATCATGGCGCAACCGCCCATGCCACCAAAAAACCCGGTGGCAGTATTGGCGATGCCCTGTCCAATACATTCCCGGTTTCCCTTGCCGCGTGTATTCGTCAGATCGTCGATCAGGTTTAGTGTTAACAGCGATTCAATCAGACCGATCGCCGCGAGAACGATAGAGTAAGGCAGAATAATCATCAGCGTTTGCAGATTCCATTCAACCATGGGCACATGGAATGAAGGCAAATCACCCTTTAATGAAGTCAGATCGCCGACCGTTTTGGTATCAATATTCAGACCAATAACCAGCAATGAAACCACCACAATAGCCGCCAGAGAAGAAGGGATAGCAGTCGTCAGCCTGGGCAGGTACTGAATGATAAACATGGTCAACATGACAAGGCCTAAAAAGATCCACAAGGTTTGACCTCGCATCCATTCCTCATTACCAACCGGGCCTGTCTGAAAATGTGGCAATTGAGAAAGGAAAATAACAATGGCCAGGCCATTCACAAACCCCAGCATCACGGGGTGAGGGACAATTCGAATAAATTTGCCGAGCCTCAAAATACCTGCTGTGATCTGGATCAAACCCGTCAAAATAACGGCAGCAAACAGGTATTCCACACCATTGTTGGCGACCAGGGAGACCATCACCACCGCCATGGAACCGGTGGCACCTGAAATCATACCCGGACGACCACCAAAAATAGAGGCCAGTAATCCCACCATAAACGCTGCATACAACCCAACCATGGCCGGCACATTGGCAACAAAGGCAAACGCCACAGCCTCCGGAACCAGCGCTAACGCGACCGTTAAGCCGGACAGAATTTCATTACGAAAACAAACACGACTGGCACAACCCAAGGTGAACATAATCAGCCCCAAAAACAACGTGATAGAAAATATGAAAGAAATAGAACGCGCATCATAGCAAAAATTGCTTATCGTCCCCAGGGGTTTATTGTAAAATAGTATCTAACGGCAATGACATGATTTTTATAAGGTTAAATTCAAACATGGCATTCAGCTTGCATTCAGTAAAGCAGGCGCAATATATGATTATAGGAATAACGATGAGTAATTTAGCAATGACAACAGATTGTTCACAGCAACCAGGCTTACATCTCTGTAGTGAGAAACTGGCAAAAGAAAACCGGGATTTCACCGGCACCGGTGGAGTGAGTAAGGAAAATCGCTCACATGGATTTTTACCTGCTTTTCGCGATAATGAAACCGGCACGGTCTACCTGTCCTGCAACAAGGATGGCTCACAAGCGGCTATTCATATGCTCGATGGCTTACCGGAAGAACTCATTCTGGAAAGGGACGAAGAAAATAGCATTGTTATGGTCAAAGCCTCTGTTATACCCGGATTTGTTAAAGAGAATAAATTTTATACACGCGAGCAGGCTGCCAGGTCTGTACTCGAATAAGCCACCTATTCATCATGCGTGACTCTCAATACATCTTCTAAAAGAATGAAGTTGTAAGCCAAACACCTTTCATACGATGTAACCTCATCTGCACACATTTAAATGCTGCCTTGTCAGTGAATTTCACACATATTTAAGAAAAATATATCACTGTCTCCAATATCATACTGCCCTAGTATTTCATTGTACTCAGTTGAATCAGTACACGAATGCAACAGGACATCAGATAGTTATTTATTTTCAATGAATAACAAGGAGACTCAACATGACAGCCATCAATAATATTATATCAACAAAAAGTATACTGATAATTACTTTACTTTTTTCCACACCATCTTTCGCAGAAGACTGGGCCATTTCAGCAACAGGATCATGCGCGCCTGTATTAGGCAACACGATTACTTCCGGTGGCGGCTTGAAAGCCAGCGGAGGCACCGCCGTGGTAAGATGCCCTCTGACCAGAGAAGTAGGGTCAAACACCATCAATAATGTCTATGCACGCATGAAACGCAACAGTGCCAGTGGTGCCGACCCGTTCTGCAATATTATTAGTACCAGCCATTACGGTACACCATCCAATCTTGGCTATGGCTTCGCTACAGATACCACGGCAAATCAAAGTGTCAGCATCTCACTACCGACACAGTATAGCTCTGGTTATGCCGATGTATCTTGTGTTCTGAACTCAGGCGACACCCTGTATGGAATTAGATACCGTCAGGATAACTAGAGCGAATAAAGCAAATGATTAAAAATAATATACTGGTTAGTTTTTTTTCTTCGTTAGTGACAGTATCACTGTCTTTTCTGGTTTTCAGCTATATACACCTTGACGAAGACGAGCAGAATGACGCAGGCAAGCCTCATTCTGCTCGATCATTAGCGACCGACAGGCTGACAGAAAACACTATCAACAGCATGAAAGATTCCATTGACGATATATTAATAAGTCAACAGCAACTACTGGAGAAAAACCAGGTTTTACAACAGAAAATTGCGCAACTGGAATTAATGGATAATTATCCTTCATCACAGACGCAGTCTGAAAAAAACTATACAACTCAGTTTAATGTTTCATCACATATAAATATGACACAGGAAGAATTCGATGGAGCCAATGAAAACAATCGGTCAGAGCATTTCGAAAGAGTAAAAGAAGAATTTTTACTGGAACAGTATGATTCAGCATGGGCCTCGGAAATGGATAGCTCTCTCGCAGATGTCACACAACGATTAAAAGCACTGGATCTCGGGGATATATCGATCACAAATAAAGATTGCAGATCCAGTTCCTGTCTTGTTGAATTCAGTCATCAGGACAATATAGATCAGTCTGTACTTAGCGCTACATTGGCAGCCGCAGGAACCAGTGAAATCGTATTAAAGCATATTAATGATGAAGGGAATGATAAGACGATCGTTATTTACAGGCGTTAGCAAGCTAATGAAATCCGGATTTTGAACATTTGACCACAAGGAGCGCAATGAAGATGATAAATTATTGCCCACTCATTTCAAATATTCATTTTGACCACAACAAGCTGGCGAGAGAAAACCGTGAGTTTGGAAGTACCACGGGTATCAGCAAAAATAATCGTTCACTTGGTTTTGCTCCGGCATTTTACGATTCAGAATCCGGGAAAATATATTTTTCTTGTAACAAGGACGGCACGCGAGCCGCCATTCATATGCTGGAAGGATTACCTGAAGAATTAATCCTCGAACGAGACCCTGAAGATAATATCGTTTCGGTCAAACCATCGGTTATATCCGGTTTTGTTAAAAATGGCCGGTTTTATACCCGTGAACAGGCAGCAAAGGCTTTACACTAGTCATTCTATATTTTTAAGACAATGCTTCTCGAATAGTTTTAGCACAAGAATATACTCAATCTTGTTGAACATGACTTCAAACAGGTTATCCAGATTTAGCGTAATAAACCCGCCATGTAATTATCAACGAGCGAATCAATCAATTCATAAACCGACTCGACACCGATAACATCGAGTTTTTTTGTAACGGCTAACATAACAATACCGTGCACACTACCCCAGAGTACACGCGCAGCCGTGCCGATAGCCTGCGGGTCATTATGATTAACGAGGGCCTGCAAAACCTTTTCCAGCATTTCAAAGCCATGTCGTATACGTTCTTCATACCAGTCAGGTAATGCATTATTATCTGGTATGGTATGTTCAAAAATGAGCAACCAACGATTCGTGTGCGCAGCGGCGAAGTCATAATACGTGCGGCACAATGCATTGACGCATTGCTGTGAATTTTTTTGCTCGCTAATGGTTTTCTGCATGGCCTGATAGAGTTCATCCAGCGTACGGCTGTTAATGTGCAGAATGAATTCATCCTGATTTTTAAATACCAGGTAGAGCGTTCCCACCGTATAGCCAATTTCTGTGGCCACCTTACGTGCACTGAGCCCTTTATAACCCTGTGCGTTGATCAATTGCTCGGCCGCTTGCAAGGACATTTCCTTGATCTGGTCTCGGCTGTGGTCACTTCGGCGCGCCATAGGGCCCCCTTGAAATAAATTTAAATTAATTATAGCTAAATATTGAACAACGTTCAATTCTATGCTATAAATTAACTGAACAGTGTTTATTTAATACTGTAAATCCCTTCAAGGGTTTTTATTTTGACATTAATTGAACGATGTTCATTTAATATGATTACTATGAAATTCAATCATTTATGTGATATCACATAAGGAGAAAAGACAATGAAAACAACAACATCAATGCTAACCAGTATGGGCAGGTACCTGGCTCTGGCCATGTGCCTGTTTAACCTGGAACCGGTACTGGCAGCCGGTTTACTGACACCCACCAACAGCAATCTCCCGGCTTTGGAAATACGCGATCATGAAGTCACGGTCACTATAGAAGATGGCTACGCCATCACGCGTGTTGAACAGGTTTTTCATAACCCGCATGCACAGGACCTGGAGGCACGCTATTCGTTTCCGGTTCCAGAGCATGGTTCGGTCGCGGAAATGACGCTATGGATCGATGGCAAACCGGTTACCGGTGAAGTGCTGGAAAAGAAACAGGCACGCCAGGTATATGAAGAAGAAAAGAAAGCCGGGCGTGATGCCGGCCTGACCGAGAAAGATAGCTATAAAACGTTTGAAGCCATGGTTTCACCCGTGCGTGCAGGCAAGGATACACGCGTGCGCCTGGTCTACCTGCAACCCGCGCAAATCGATAGTGGCATTGGACGCTATGTCTACCCATTGGAAGAAGGCGGTGTGGATGAAGAAAAACTGGCATTCTGGACAGCCAACGACAAGGTCACCAACAAATTTAATTTTAATTTGCTGATCAAGTCGGCCTATCCAGTCGATGCCGTACGTGTACCTAACCAGGGCAACGCCAGCGTCAAGCAACACAGTGCCGGTGAATGGAATGTTCAAATTGGTAGCCAGTCCAGCCAGCCCGCCAAGGTACTCAATACACAGCCGGGTACTACCGATGATAATGGCGCCCAGGCAATACCTGCGATTCAAAATGCTGTGAGTACATCACATCCTTTAGAAGGTGGCAGTGCTGCCCCGGCTGTTAATTTCAATCCTCAACAGGGCAATACAGCCTACACACTCGATAAGGACCTGGTCGTCTACTGGCGGCACAAACCCGGTTTGCCTGGTAGTGTTGATCTGGTGACTTATAAACCAAAGGCCAATGAACGCGGTACCTTCATGATGGTCGTCACACCCGGTGAAGACCTGAAGCCCATTAACAAAGGTAAGGACTGGGTGTTTGTACTGGATATTTCCGGTTCCATGCAAGGTAAATACGCGACTCTGGCGGATGGTGTACAGCGTACACTGAAAAAAATGCGTGCAGATGATCGTTTCCGTATCATTCTGTTTAATGACCGTGCGACCGATCTGACCCCCGGATATATCAATGCAACACCGGAGATGATCCAGCAATACAGCGACAAGGTGGCGGCTATACAACCGAATAGCGGTACCAATCTGTATCAGGGACTGGCCAATGGTATTCAGCATATTGATGCAGATCGTACCAGCGCCATCGTACTGGTAACGGATGGTGTTGCCAATGTTGGTGAAACCCATCAGCGTAAATTTATCGAGCTGATCAAGCAAAAAGATATCCGCTTGTTTACCATGATCATGGGTAACAGCAGTAACCGTCCCATGCTAGAAGCCATGACGCGTGAGTCCGGTGGCTTTGCCATCAGTATATCCAATAGTGATGACATCGTCGGGCAAATCCTCAAAGCCAGCAGCAAGGTCACACATGAGGCATTGCATGGCGTCAAGGTAAGCATCAGTGGTGTAAAAACCGCAGATATTACCCCGCAGAAAATCGGTAGCCTGTATCGTGGCCAGCAGCTGGTCCTGTTCGGACATTACTGGGGTGATGGTCAGGCCAACATCAAGATCAATGGCAAGATATCCGGTCAGGACAAGACCTATCAAACCAGTTTCAACTTCCCGGCCAGCACCAGCGAGAACCCTGAAATTGAACGTCTGTGGGGCTATGCCAGCATCGAAGACATGATCGAGGAGATCAATAACTTCGGTGAAAAGGCTGACATCAAACAGGCCATTGTTGATCTCGGGGTTGAGTATGGCCTGGTGACGGATTACACCTCGATGGTAGTGATGCGTGATGAAGTGTTTACCTCCAGAAACATCACCCGTAGCAACCAGCAACGCATTGCTGTCGAACAGGCTGCCCAGCAGCAACGCCAGGCACGTCCCGCAGCACCACGACGTGTGGACACTCAGCAACCGATGTATAAATCTCCACGTCCAAGCTTCGGTGGTGGTGGCGCGATTGATCCCTGGTCACTGGCCCTGTTTGGATTACTGGCCGCTACTGTGCTGGTGAATATCAACAGGAAACGAAAAGATGCCGCTTAAGGACGGCAACCTCTCCCGCCATGGCAGCTTCGCGCTGCCTTGGCGTACCTTATTACTTACCCTGTTGGCAACGACGGCATATTTTCTACTCGGCCCTGCGCCGGATGCCTGGGTCGTCAGCCGACAGGCTGTTGGCCAGGGGGAATGGTGGACCTTGATCAGCGGACACTGGATACATAGTGATCACCAGCATGCGCTCTGGAATATCAGCGCCTTGTTCGTTCTGGGTAGTTTGTTTGAGCAGCCACTAAAGCACAGGATTTTCACTGAGCTCATTTTGGCTTCATTGTTATTATCGCTATGGATGGGTGTATATCTACCGGAATTACAAGCCTATTGCGGCTTGTCCGGCATTCTGAATACTTTACTGGTCACCGGTACGATTACCTTATGGAAGCAGTATCACTCGCCAGCATTGCTCATCATATTGGTATTGGCTTTACTAAAAAATCTCGTCGAACTGTTCAGCCATCAAGCCATATTTACGCATACCTTATGGCCCAGCGTACCCGAGGCACACCTGGTGGGCATGGGTATCGGGATTGTTTTCGTACTGGCAAGAACCAACACCACCCGTAAAGCAGGCATTATACCTAGCGCTGAAGGATGTTGAGAATATCTTTTGGCTCCATACGCTGTTTGTAATCATGCTCGGCATGAGCACCTATAATGGTACCGTCATTAGCGATCACGAAGGTGCCCGGTACCGGCAATGCTACCCTGCCCTTGCCATTGAAGGCTTCAACATCCAGCCCCTTGCTTTTATACAGGGCCACCAGTTCATCTGACAATTTATAATACAGGCCATAGTCTTTCATGACGCTGTCATCCAGATCACTTAACACCTCAAATTTATACGCCTTATCCTTGATCTGTTTGACGGATTGATCCGGCTGTTGTGGTGTGACCGCTATCAAGGTGGCATTATATTTTTTGAAGTTATCTACATTCTGCTTCAATACATGTAAATGCAAATTACAGAAAGGGCACCAGGCACCACGATAAAAAACCAGCACTACAGGCCCGTTTTTCAACTGTGAATAAAGATGAACCGGCTTGCCGAACGCATTACCCAGAGTAAAATCCGGTGCCTTCTGGCCCACTTTCAAACCGGGTGAAGGATAGTCTTGCATGACTTGCTGCATGGAATCCTTCATCAATTTGCGATCTGCCTCGGAAAATTTTGCCGGCTTTTTACTATCCGGCTTTTTATTCAGCATCTGGTCTCTGAGTTCCTGATAGCTGACATTACTATCGGCATGTATGAGTGGCATTTGCACGAACAACAGCGCCAGCAGACTTGTGATCATTATGTTTTTCACATCAGGCTCCTTTTAGTAGACTGTGCCACTATAGAACAATTTTACTCCATTAAATTTCATAGATCGCATGAGGCACACTAAATTAACCAATATAGCGTTATTTCACAGCGTATTAACAATAACTACAGCGCCAGGGGCTACCATGTGAACGATGGCTGTTATATATTTGACGCCATTCACTATCAAAGCCCATGCCGTCATCAAAAACAGGACCCAAGCTAATGAAACCCATCTCCGCCACTGGCATTTTACTCCGCTTTATCTTTGCCATCGTTCTGGTGTTCTGCACCTATAATCCCGAAGGCTATTCTTATTACGACTGGGTGCTGACCAACCTGAAAGAGATTACACCACTGAAGGTACTGGCAGGGATTGTATTGTTAATAGGCTGGATCATCTACATTCGCGCTACATTGAAATCACTCGGCGCGCTCGGATTGATACTGGCGACCGGGTTTTTTGGCACCCTGATCTGGCTATTGGTTGACCTGGACTGGATCCCGGCTGATAGTACTCGCGCCGTTTCCTATATTGTTTTATTCGTTCTTTGTGCTGTATTGGCTGCCGGCATGTCCTGGTCACATATCCGCCGTCGTATCAGCGGCCAGGTGGACGTGGATGAGCTTGATGATCCATAGACTATCGAGTATCTACTGTTGCTCATTGTTAGCTGCACATTGAATACAAAGTGATGCCGAGGGATTAAATTCCAGCCGTTTGGCAGAGATCGCTTCTTCGCATTGTGTACAGTAGCCATAATCGCCGTTTTCTATGCGTTGTAATGCCGCTGCAATTGCTTTTATTTCCAACTGTCGCCGGCGGTTCATGTCGCTGGAAATAGCCTGCCCCTGAAGTGCATCCATCCTTGAAAGGCGACCGACCCTGCTCTGATCCAGAGTGACCGTACGACTGGCTGATTGCCCTGTCTCGTCCATTACCAGCAGCTCTTGCTGTAATGCTAGCAGGCGCTGTTTAAATCGCTGGATCTCATCGACTGATAGCACTGCCTGGCTCCCTTGTTGTCATCAACTACGGATTCAATCGCAAGTAATATTACTGATTGATTACAATACCCGGTTCATGTTCGCTGATGAAAGAATGAATAGCAAGCGCACCAACCCTGCACCCACAGATATCCATAAGTAATTGATATTTATTAATTCATCAGCTCATTGAAGCTGGACATTATATTCCACTTAAAATAACTGGAAAATAAAATAATCCCTGTTAAGATATTGCCACCTTACTGACAGGCAATGTCGGTTTAGAACAATAATAAAACGCAGGGATGCGCGGATATTGCACTGTACCAACTCAACCATGAGTCACATTGCCTGGCTGTAATGGCGTATGGATTTTGAACATAAACAGATCCTGTGAAGATTGCTGCCTGATAACAAATAAAGGTTTTTCTTCTTCATTGAATGGATATTCAAATTTTTAAAAACACAATAAATCAAAATAGAGGAGATCTGATGAAAACTATAAATGCAAAGCAAGCTGCACTGATGCTGGCGATGAGCCTGTTGTCAGCAAACAGTATGGCGGGGGAAGCATGTGCCAGCTTTGGGCCACAGGCGCCCAGGGACATCGATAGCACAGCCGGGGACAATAAACGTATTTTTTCCATGGCCCCCGGCGCCAAGGACATGAATCTGTGTAATATTCATTTCCACACCAACGCTGAGCACAAGGCCAGGGATTTTTCTATCCATGCAGTAGCAGCCAAGCATGGCGACGGGCATGGTGCTGGCCATAGCGATGGTCATGACAAAGGTGATGCTGGCTACCAATGCAATATGAGCAAATCATTATCAATAGCAGAACTGGCCGCACCCAAAGTAAATCATTGCAAGGGCATCAAGCCAGGTGACACAGTAGAAGTACATTGGGTACATTCTTCCTGCGATGTGAAGCCGGGCAAAGGACTGGGTTCCTGCCTGTCTCCAGAATGCTCCAATCCTAACTTGCGTGTAGAAACCCAGGTCTTTACTGTCGTTAATGATTCATCTGCATTGAACTTCATGGATTTTGCCTATAACGGCAATATGAACAATGGTTATCATCAGGCCAAGGCGCTTCCTGGTAATACCGGCACAGCGGTTGAATATACAGGATCAACCACCGGTCCAAAATACACGGCACAAAAATGTTCACCCCTCGAAGTTTCATGGAGTGTCCGACCACAATGTGCAAAACTGGACATCAATAGTTTGAGTAACTGGTGCAAGGGCAATGTATTCAAGGAAGATCACGCTCATGGCGTCAGAAAACTGGTTGTTAACCCGGCTTTATTATCCAAGATAAAATAACCGGTAATCAGTCCTGGCCGGGCATCATGCCCGGCCAACTCTGATATTCCGGCTTTATCGAATATCTAGAACTGCTTATCAAATTTAAACTCTTTTTTCTGCATTTCACCTTCCGGTCTGACTGACATGTTGAAAGTCAGCCTTTCACCATTACGCACACCAAAATCACTGATGTAGTAGATAGCGCCGCGATCATTGACCTCACGCAGCTTCATTGTTCTCATCATGCCGGTTAGATTAAAAGCATTGCCAGCGACTATAGCCTTGACCGATTCCGGCTTAAGTAACTGACCATTCTTGTTGATTACCACCGTGACAACGGCATGTGAAGCGTCGCGCTCAATACCAATGGCCTCAGCCATCTTGGGTTGCAGATGCTCACTGGGAAAGGCATTAAAATGAATCGTGTAGTCCTTGAATTTGACTTGATTGGCGTCTGTGGCAAAAACCAGTGGGCTGATAAAAAAGATAACCGGTAAAACAAAATATCGTGCAATATTAGACATCTTTAATCCTCCTGCATGTTATTTATTATTGATCCTATTCAAGCAATTATATAGGCTCCATGGCATGTATATTCCATGAATTGCACTTATGCGAATCAATCTTACTTATAAGCACGTCCGCAATAACCTTGTACCGCAAATTACCTCACTTTTCATCAATTGCGTAATTTAGTGATAAATAGAATTGATAACTATTGTCCTGCATCCATTGTAAAAGTAATAAGTAGATCAGTTGATCAGTGATTCATTTTGATACCTTATACAGGAACCCGGACTCAGCATCAGTAAAGCCAGTTCACTACTATCACCATGTCTGATTCCATCAACCTGGAAGTTGAAACTGGTATTATGAATATAAAAAAACCCGGCCAACACAGTTGACCGGGTTTTATCAGGCATTAAAACGACCTGTTGGGTGTGCCGTTATCAGGCCACTTTCTTTTTTCTACGTACTTTGCGTTTTGGCTTATTCAGAACCCTGTCAGCTGATGTCACACCTTTCATATAGGCAGTAGCGCGCTTAAGGCTGGCTCTGAGACCGGCCAGTTCTGCATTGTTGGCATCTTTTACTTTTTTCACTGCAGCCAACTCACGGGTCACCATACCCAGCTCTTTTACTACTGCACTGAGTGCTTTACGATTATCAGCAGTTGCATCTTTTTTCAGTCTTGCCGTGGCTGTGCTTTTACGCTTGTTCAATGTCATACGCTTCTTGCCAAGACGCTTTGAACTGGCAGCCAGCTTTTTGGCATCTTTCGCACGTGTATCCACTGCCTTACCACCATTCTCACAGATACTGGCTAAACCACCCAGTGCTGATTCGAGAGTTTTGGCCATGGCAGCACTGGTTGCTATCGCTTTCTTTTTTGCTTTAGGCATCGTATCTCCTTAATGTAATAAACATGTATCGCTTTATTTTAATAATCTCAGCCGTATATAAACGGAAATCAGCAAAATCCTAACATTTACATGAGATAAATGCCAGTAATGCAGAATGGATACAATTCGCCAGAAAATATTCGTAAAAATTTTTGCGTTATCATGTTTCGCCGAAAAATTGAAAATCAGTGAAATTCATCTTTTGTATTTTCATTTGTAGCGTGTTTAGTTCGGCTTCGCCATAATGTTTTGCTGCTAATTTTCCCCATACTGGTGCTGGCCATGCAGGGTCATTGCCGTAGCGCACGATGTGATGAATATGCAGCTGCGGGACGATATTTCCCAGCGCGGCGATATTCAGTTTTTCAGCATTAAAGCCTGTATATAAAGCCTCGGAAAGCTGACACGATTCTTTCAGCAACTGTAAGCGATCAGCCTCATTCAATTGATATATCTCCGTTATATTGTCTCGATCCGGCACAAGAATAAACCAGGGATAACGGCTATCTCTGCTCAACAATAAATGACATAAAGGAAATTTTCCAAGAATAAAACTATCTCGCTCTAGCTGGGGATGGATGCTGGCCATTCATTTATCCTGTATCGAATTATCAGACAAGTTATTTTAACGTCTGCGCCGCTTTATTGCCTGTTTTATTAACTAAATGAATGGAATGGATAACTGGAGATGCCTGCCTATAAAACTATTTAATAATCATTCAGATAAATCCCTGAATCCATCCGTTTTCAATCGACTCAGCCAGTAAATAACACCGAGTGCAGAACTACCTGCTTACTTCCTGAAAACAATATCGCCATACCAGGCAACTGCAGATTCTTCTGTGTTGTCGGTATCCGTCATAACAGCTACACCTGAGATCATCGAGGGTTCTTCACCAAAAGCCTTTCTATAATCTTCATAAACATTGCGTCGCTCTGTTACCCATTGTCCCAACTTTTTATCGCCGGCCTCAACAACAAACATCATCACATGATCTGTGTAGGGGTTGGCTATCATGGTGCCGGCCTGGCTATGGCTACCCCAGATATAACTGATAGCTCGGTAAGGCACATCTTTGCCTTTGATGAGTTGTGCTGCCTTATATTGTAAACGCTGCAAGTAACTAGCTTTATCAGGGTCCAGAGCGAAGGTAATATAAATTCTGGCAGGATAATCATCGCCATTTTTATGGCTGACATCGCCCTTCTGTAACACATTATTCACTTTCCAGCGCCACTGAATGACAGGGTATTCGACAGGATCTATGGATATAGCTCGTAACAAACCTGATGCGGACTGATGGCTAACCGCCTTAATGACCGTAGTGCCATTATCTTCTACCAGCAAGTAATCAGTATGCTGTTTGATACCACTAAAATTCAATGATTGCCAGCCATGCGGTAATTGCTCACCTGCTTTTTCGATCGAAAACTGACCCACTGGAAAAGTATCAGATGATTGCGCCAGTATATCGTCAGGACCGACCATCGAGATCAGCAATAATGAGACCAGCAGGCCGGATTTTATTCGTGTATGTGGATGAGCCATGTTGTCAGGATATTGATAACTTATGGGCATAGCGTAATAGACATCACGCTATCAATACAGTTCAAACAGGTTTGCATGGTGTTCGGGAAATGAATCACGCATGCTGGTTGCCAGGCAGTGACTGCCGTAACCGCCAGACTAAGCGCGTGAAATATACTCACCGGTATCAGTATTCACCTTGATCACCTCTCCCGGCGTAAGATACTCCGGCACTTGCACCACCAGGCCGGTGCTGAGTGTCGCCGGTTTGTTTCTGGATGAGGCAGATGCTGCCTTCATACCGGGCGCACATTCAGTAATTTCAAGCGCGACGGTTCCAGGCAGCTCAATACCGAGCACCGTGCCATCTGTAATCAGGGCGCGCAAGCCTTCAATGCCATCGAACAGGTAGGGTAATTCATCACTGATAGCTTCTTCAGAAACCGTATATTGCTCATATGTCTCCGTATCCATAAATGTGCAACCATCGCCATCACGAAACAACATCTGCACTTCCCGTCTTTCCATCTCGACAGGCTCTACCGTTTCATCACCCTTGAAGCTACGCTCGAATTTTTGTCGTGAGACAATATCCTGCCCGCGTGCTTTATACAGAGTGCTGCCGCTTCGAGAGGAAGGTGATTGCACCTGTACACCCTTGATGATGATATTGCGGCCATCCACGAGAATAACCATGCCTTTTTTTAATTCATTTGCCTTCATAAAACTGGACTCTGTTCTGTGATAAATAATCAGCAGACGATGATCTTTCGGACCCCATGGATTTAAAGAGGTGTTCAGCATTGTCTGACGAAAGTGCAGATTATAGCAGCTCTGTTGCCATTCAGGCACCCGGGAAATCGATGATTAATTCATGAAATCATTATGAGCTTCCTGGTTTTATCCCCCACAGGATAGTCAAGGGACAGGACAACTGGCATACTCTGGGTCGAGAAGACAGATTTTATCATTGAGTATTAAGCTCATAGCTAAAAGCACATGACACAGTACATCCAACCACGGCAAGCTGACTATTGGATAATACAGAAGTGACACCCACGGAGCATTATCAACAGCAAATCAGAAATAATACCTTTCAGCAGGATGAGGTACAGCTACACACACTGGTCTCGACCCAGCGATTGTATGATGATTTAATCAATTCACAGGACAAATCGTCACTACTCACTCGCCTGTTCAAAAAAAAACAACCCATACGCGGTCTTTATCTATGGGGAGGTACAGGCCGCGGCAAAACCTGGCTGGTAGACAGTTTTTATGCCTGCCTGCCATTTCCTGACAAGCAACGCACCCATTTCCACTCTTTCATGCGTGATATTCATGGTCGCCTGCAGCAATTACCCAAAACACCCAACCCGTTAAAAATAATTGCCGCTGACCTGGCCAAAACGACCCGCCTGCTTTGCCTGGATGAGTTTCATGTACATGATATTGGTGATGCCATGATTATGGCCGGCCTGCTTGAAGCGCTGTTCCACCAAGGCATTACCCTGGTAGCGACATCCAATATTGCTATAGATGACCTGTACATGAACGGACTACAGCGTGAACGTTTCATGTCTACGATAGATTTATTAAAACAGTTTACCCGGGAAATTAATCTCGGACATGGAAATGATTATCGTTTTCAACACCTGGAAAAAAGCGGCACTTATTATATCGGGGATTCCCAGGACGGAGATGTTTTTTTACAGCAACAACTGGAGGTGATCGCACCCTGCCCTGCCAAGCACCATCGACAGATAGTCATTAATAATCGCGCGATTGACTATATTGCCTTTGCGGATGACATCATCTGGTTTGATTTTGAACAAATATGCAACACACCACGCGCCGACAGCGACTACATCAACATTGCCGAAATCTGCCACACTATACTCATCGGCAATATCCCCTATATGCATGAAGAGCATGATAATATCGCCAAGCGCTTTATACACTTGATAGATGCAATATATGACCACCAGGTCAAATGCATTATGACAGCGGTCGATGAACCACAAAATTTATACCACGGTAAAGTACTGACAAGGGCCTTTGAACGTACCATCAGCCGGATGATTGAAATGGATAGTGCTAAATATCTGGCTTTACCACATAAAGTGAATGCCAGGGAGCCGGGATTGTTACTCCATGACTGAATTATTGTTAATTAACTGCATGGCACGTTTGATTTTACTGGCCAGAATATCTGCATCCAGAACAATTTCTTTCTTGATTTGCCTGGGAACATACCCCAGTGCAAAAATCATCTCTTCGACGACCAGGTTCATATCCACTTCACTACCAAACAGTAACACTTCCTCTGAGCCATAAAAGAATGCGGCCACATTGTTATGCCCGCCCAAATCGACAATGGCATGTAAAGCAGAGATTTCAACCAGTCTTGGCCTCATCATAAAATCCAGGTTTGAATACAAGTACTATAATAGCAGCAATGCACAAAACTTCCCCGGTCCGCCAGCTATTTCAGGCAAAAACCTGCACGAATCCTCATTTTTAGGTAATATAGCGCTCCTTATGACAAACCAGGTACCATCTGTGACCGATTTTATTCCGGGACAACGCTGGATTAGTAATGCAGAACTGCAATTAGGGCTCGGCACCGTGGTGCTGGTTGAATTTCGCACAGTCAATATCGTGTTTCTTGCCAGCGGCGAAACCCGCACTTATGCAAAACAAACAGCTCCCCTCACCCGTATTGCATTTGCCAAGGGTGACAAGGCCCATAGTCATGAGGGCTGGGAACTTACAATTGAATCTGTAGATGAAAATAATGGACTACTCACCTATCATGGTTATCGGGACGATGGTACGCCTGCCCAACTTGAAGAAGGGCAGCTGGATAATTTTATCCAGCTTGACCGGCCTGCTGATCGCTTGTTCACTCATCAGATCGATAAGGATAAATGGTTTGAACTACGTCATCAGACACATCTGCAAATCAACCATTTGTCGCAATCAGAATTACGTGGCTTGAGCGGTGGACGTACAAGCCTGATACCGCATCAATTGTATATCGCCCATGAAGTCGCCAACCGTTATGCTCCCAGGGTACTGCTGGCTGATGAAGTCGGCCTGGGAAAAACCATTGAGGCAGGCATGATCCTGCATCAACAACTTGTCACTGAACGGGCACAACGCATTCTCATCATCGTACCGGAAAACCTGTTGCATCAATGGCTGGTTGAAATGCTACGTCGTTTCAATCTGTTTTTCAGTTTGTTTGATGAACAACGCTGTCTAGCAGCAGAGGAAAGCACGCAACAGGACAATCCATTTCAAACCGAGCAACTGGTGCTCTGTAGTCTCGATTTTCTGGTGCAGCAACCACAACGTTTCAAACAAGCGTTGCAGGGCGAATGGGATTTGATGGTGGTTGACGAAGCGCATCACTTACAGTGGTCAGAAGATAATCCCAGTATCGAGTATACTTACATTGAACAACTGGCTTCGGTCACTAAAGCTGTTTTACTACTGACGGCCACCCCGGAGCAACTGGGCAAACAAAGTCACTTTGCACGACTTCGACTACTGGATCCTGACCGCTTCCCTGATTTTGCCAGTTACCTTGAAGAAGAAAAATCCTACGAACCTATCGCCCATGCAGTCGAAGCCTTACTGAGCCAGTCGAGCCTGGATCAGCAGACCCTGTCTATTTTGCAGTCAACTATCATGGAAGGCGACAACCTGAATCTGCTGGATATCATACAGGACATTAAGGCTTCACCAGCAGATGTTGAACGCGCTAAAAATAAACTGGTTGAACACTTGCTGGATCGGCATGGTACTGGTCGCGTATTGTTTCGCAACACCCGTTCAGCAATCAAAGGCTTTCCGGGCAGAAAGCTCAATGCCTACCCACTGCCTTTGCCAGAACCTTATGCAGAGTGCCTGACGGCCTTTCAAAATACCGGCATTACTGATGCGCAGTTATTGCTCTGCCCGGAATTAATCTACCAGGCTATGTCATCCAGTAATGACCAACACTGGACCACTTTTGACCCGAGAATTACCTGGCTGAATGACACACTAAAATCACTGCAACAACACAAGGTTTTGGTCATTACAGCCGATGCGGAAACGGCGCTAGACCTGGTCGCCTCGCTACGAACGACATCCGGATTGCATGCCGCCGTGTTCCATGAAGGACTTAGTATTATTGAACGTGACCGCGCTGCAGCATTTTTTGCAGACATGGAATACGGCAGCCAGGTATTGATTTGTTCGGAAATTGGCAGCGAGGGACGTAATTTCCAGTTTGCTCATCATCTGGTTCTGTTCGACCTGCCCCTGAACCCGGATTTACTTGAACAACGAATAGGCCGCCTGGATCGCATTGGACAAACAGACACCATTCAAATACATGCACCCTATATAGAGAACAGTGCCCAGGCCATTATGTTTCAGTGGTATCACAATGGCCTTAATGCCTTTGAGCAAACTTGTCCAGCAGGCCATAATGTATTTACGCAGGTTGAATCCACCCTGATAGAAGCCCTGCATCAAATCGAAGAAGGCCTGGCCGATCTGCCCGCCTTACTGGACACCACTCGCACACTTAATAATGATTTGCTAAAAGAATTGCAGAATGGGCGTGACCTGCTACTGGAATATAATTCCTGCAGACCAGTTCAGGCCGAAGCCATTCAGGACCTGGCATTAGCAGAAGACCGACAATCAACCATCCTGCCATTTCTGGAAGACTGCTTCGATTGCTTTGGTATCGATTTTGAGGAGCATAGCAAAAATTGCTACATTGCCCGACCCGGCGAGCATATGCAGACAGGCAGTTTCCCCGGCCTCAACGAGGAAGGTATGACGATTACCTGTGACCGCGATACTGCACTGGCCAATGAGGATGTTCACTTTCTCACCTGGGAACACCCTATCCTGACCACTGCCTGCGATATGATCCTGAACAGTGAACTGGGCAATACCGCCATCTGTGCCATCAAGCATAGCAATATCAAGCAGGGTAGCTTGCTACTCGAGTGCTTGTTTATTCTTGAAACCAGTGGTGACAGCACGTTAAAGTACAATCGCTACCTGTCGGCACCCATGATCCGGACGGTCACTGACCAGAACGGACATGATCTCGGTACCACATTAGAGCATGACACTATCAGCCAACACCGCGAGCCCATTCCATCGGCAACCGCCGGTAAAATCATCCGGGGATTCACTGATCATTTAAAAAAGATGATCACTGCCAGTGAAGCACTGGCCTTACCGCATTGCCAGCAGAAACTAATGGATGCGTTTCAACCCACTATGGAACGACTGGAGACTGAAGCGGATCGACTCAAGGCGCTGCAACAGGTCAACCCGAATGTACGCGATGAAGAGATACGTTTTTTTGTCGAACAATCAGCAACGCTGAAACAAGTTATGCAATCCGCCAAGCTTCGCCTTGACGCGCTTCGGGTGATTGTCACCATTTAGAGAGCGCTGAATGCCCTTAATGACAAGTGCCTGAAAATATTTAGTATTTACAGCTAAACATTTAGATCTGGCGTTTTTTTGTACAATTAATTAAGCGAAATAGCCTTTCTGATGATGAATGTATCTTTTTAACTGATTTTCATAAGTACTTGATGTTCAGTGGTTGCGAGTTTATACACATATGCTGTGGATAACTTTGTGGATATCCACCCTAAATGATTCGCAAACCCTCGAAAATACACCCAATTTATTAAATTGATCAATTATTACACAATTGAAATATATCATTGTAATCAATTAGTTAAATATATTATTAATAGAAAAGCCCGACTACACGCATATGACACCCAGGTAATATTAATTCCAGGATTTCTGTGCATAAAAATCGCCCGAGCATATTGAATCCTGCAATTTTCTATGTTAGTAAAAAAAATAAAGCTGCATAATTGTGCATAAAAAAGTGGAAACCGGCTCTTTTTTAGCTTATTTTTTCTATCAAAACAGAGCGTATTCCACAAATTTCATTTGAAAACTCTATTTTACTATATAAGCACTTTCTTACGTGGTTTGGGCAATGCCGCTTGAACCGCGCCTCGTGCGCTTGCAAGATGGCAGCCTATAGGTTATCAGGCGTTGGGAGAAGACTTTCAACGCCTGAAGATCTCTGTCAATGAAGGGCAATAGATTAAAAACTGGGGGGGTTCAGAACAGAAAAACCCACTCGAGGAGTGGGTTTCAGGTCAGACTTTAACGTTAACGTTATAGCCCACAGGAGAAGCGGGATCAGGTCTGGGGCTGGATGTAGGCACAGAATCCAGTAATTTCAATTGTGCCTCGCCTTCTTGTTTGGCAATTTCCTGCTCTTTTTGTAGCACCTTGACTTGTTGCTGTGTCGCCAATGCCTGAGCTGAAAAAGAAGATCCACTGGTGGAAAGTACGCCGTCGTCGCTCATAATAATAGCTCCCGGGTTGCAGATAGACAGTTACTCATACTATAGCGTACAAACGAAAAAATTCTTTAGCAGAAACAGTGCTTGTTTAAAAATAACTAACAGATAAAACAGGAAAAATAAGGGTTTTGTGACGTAGTTCCGCTACTGTTAAAAAATTATTAACGCCGGCCAGAAACAAAAAAACCCGTAGCTTGCTACGGGTTTTTTTATTCAGTCAATTGAAAAACTAGTTTACAGTGACTTGCTTGGCTTGAGGACCTTTAGGACCATCTTCCACTTCGTAATTAACACTTTGACCTTCAGCTAATGTACGAAAACCTTCACTATTGATTGCAGAGAAATGTACAAACACATCTGCGCTACCATCAGAAGGAGCAATAAAACCAAAACCCTTGGATTCGTTAAACCATTTTACAGTACCAGTTGCCATATAAAACATACCTTTTAAATATTAATAAACATTCTTCTGACTGCATAACATACTAGGCAACTGACAGTAAAAACTTATATATAACCTGACAAGACCTGAATGACATGCATTCACGAGGAACTATAGCACAAAAATAATCAATGTCTCATTTTTTTCAAAAATTCAAACAAATTTTCAATAGTATTTCATATCTTTTTCCGGCTTTAATTCTTTCAACGCAACATTTAATATCAGCAAACAATAATATAATTATTAGAAGTGAATGTTAGAATACAATAACTCATCAAACACAACATGATATGCCTGAGTTTAAATTCGACCGGGCTATAAGAGAAAATACTATGTTCAAAACGAATGAATACTTTGATGGAAAGGTCAAATCCATCGCCTTCCAAACGAATACTTTACCCGCTACCGTTGGCGTCATGGCACCCGGTGACTATGTTTTTAATACGGCCGACAAGGAAAAAATGACTGTGATCAGCGGTGAACTGACAGTGACACTCGCCGATACACCACAGACGACCTATCATGCCGGTGAATCATTTGATGTGCCGGCCAATAGTTCCTTCGACGTCACGGCGACATCTGATACCGCCTATCTATGCCTGTATGGATGAATTTTTCAGGTGCGTACCATTACGCTTGATACCCATACACGCGTTAAAAACGGCTGATAACCATGTTTATTATAAACAACAACATTACGCTACAAGATGACGAAATAGAGTTAACGGCAATTCGTTCACAAGGCGCCGGCGGACAGAATGTTAACAAGGTTTCATCCGCTATTCATTTGCGTTTTGACATCAAATCATCCAGCTTGCCGGAATTCTATAAACAACGCCTGTTAGCTATGCGTGATCAGCGAATCAACAAGGACGGTATTGTCGTCATCAAAGCGCAACAATATCGCACCCAGGAAAAAAACCGCCAGGAAGCGCTCGACAGGCTGGGAGCGCTAATTAAAAGTGCCGGCCATGTGGACAAAAAACGTAAACCGACCAGGCCTTCTTTCGGTGCAAAACAAAAACGAATGGATAGTAAAACCAGACATGGCCAGAAAAAACAGTGGCGTCAAAAAATAGACGATTAGTCTCAGAATATTATAATATCCGGAAAGAAACTGTCATCGCGAGGCGCGGGTTTTACGCCGCGGCGATCTCTTCGACTTTATGTCCCGCTTTACTATTGATTGTGATACGTGTTTTTAGAGATTGCTTCGCTCTGCTCGCAATGACAACGAGGGTGGCAGGCCGTTTTTAGCCGATAGTGAAAACCCATAATACATGGTTGTTTATGGATACATGCATGGCATTAGTAACCAATTTATACTTTACTGCAACCATATCTTGGCCAGAATGGCCATCTTATGGTTTCATGCACAGCATCGAGAAATAAATGACTTATATCAAACTCACCAGCAAGCCAATCATTCCGCCAAACACACCGCCCCATACCACCAGCCATCCGAGGTGTTTCTTGATCATGGCCTGAATAATCTCCTTGACCATTTCCGGCGTTAATTCCTGCAAGCGCGCATCGACCATCTGTTCGATATGTACGAGAATATCGTCAGTCATCGCGGGACTGGTAAGGCCGGAAGCGATGGCATGCTGAAAACTTTCCGAGTGCGCCAACTCTTTTAACGAGTCGCGAATTTTTTCTGCAAACGGTTCCCTCAAGGGCTCCAGTGCTGCGCTACCACCAAACATGCCCAGCATGTTACCAAATGACGATTCCATGATGGCATCAATCAGGCGTTGGAAAATGTGATTGTAATCCACTTTATCCAATACCGGATCAAGATCCAGTAACTGCCCTGCCGCTTCTTCCTCACCTTCAATCAGGCGCGAGAGATTTTCACGGGTAAAAAACTGCTCCATCATCATTTGCTTGATGGCCATCTTGAATTGTTCAAACTGGTTAGGAATAACCCCGGAGCCATATAACAATGGTACGCGTTCAAACAACATATAAATGGCCAGCCAGTTTGTCACGGCACCTGACAAGGCAAAGATCCCCATATTAAAGAGTTGCAGCGAATATACGGGTAAAAAATAACTGATCACCAGCAATAATACTGCGACAATGTTGGTCAAAAGACTTTTATTTATAGACATACGCTTCGCATTATTCCTGTTCTACAACCGATGGCTCAATTGGTTTTACTCGATAGACTGACTATGCAGGTATTCATCGTAGTTACCACTGAAGTTAACCACGCCATCAGACTTCATTTCAATAATACGCGTCGCCAGGGATGAAACAAATTCACGGTCATGACTGACAAAGATCAAGGTGCCCGGATAATTTTCCAGTGCCAGGTTTAACGATTCGATGGATTCCATATCAAGATGGTTGGTAGGTTCATCCATGATCAATATATTCGGTTTTTGTAACATCAGCTTGCCGAAAATCATGCGCCCTTGTTCGCCACCGGAAATAATATTGACCGGTTTCTTTATATCATCCTGGGAAAACAGCAGACGCCCGAGTGTGCCCCGGATAGACTGCTCATCATCGTCGTCCTGGCCCCAGGCAGACATCCAGTCAAACAGGTTAGTCTTGCTATTAAAGTCGTCTGCATGATCCTGCGCGTAGTAACCCACATTAGCATTCTCCGACCACTTGACGATACCCTGCTTTGGCGGTAATTCGCCGACCAGGGTGCGCAGTAATGTCGTCTTACCAATACCATTAGGCCCGATCACGGCTATCCTCTCACCGACTTCGATCATCATATTGATGTCGGTGAATAACAGATTATCATCATAACCATTGGCCAGATTTTCAACTTCCAATGCCAGTCGAAACAGTTTCTTATCCTGATCAAAACGGATATAAGGATTTTGTCGACTGGATGGCTTGATATCTTCAAGCTGTATTTTGTCAATTTGCTTGGCGCGTGACGTCGCCTGTTTTGCTTTTGATGCATTCGCCGAGAAACGACTGACAAAGCTCTGTAGTTCAGCAATCTGGGCTTTCTTCTTGGCATTGTCCGCCAACTGGCGTTCACGTACCTGGGTAGAAGCCGTCATGTACTGATCATAGTTACCGGGGTAGATGCGCAGTTCACCAAAATCCATATCGGCCATATGCGTACACACGCTGTTTAAAAAATGTCGATCATGCGAAATAATAATCATCGTGCTGTTGCGTTGATTCAGTATATTTTCCAACCAACGAATGGTATTGATATCGAGGTTATTGGTCGGCTCATCGAGCAACATGATATCGGGGTCAGCGAACAGGGCTTGTGCCAGCAGCACACGTAACTTCCAGCCCGGTGCGACTGCACTCATCAGACCAGTGTGCTGTTCCAGCGGGATATCCAGCCCCAGCAATAATTCACCCGCACGTGACTCGGCGGTATACCCATCCAGCTCAGAAAAGGCCACTTCCAGTTCGGCAACCTTCATGCCATCCTCTTCGGTCATTTCCGGCAATGAATAGATGCGATCACGCTCTTCTTTTATTTTCCATAATTCCGCGTGCCCCATGATCACGGTATCGAGCACGGTAAAATCCTCATAGGCAAACTGGTCCTGCCTGAGTTTGCCCACGCGCTCATTCGCATCAATACTGACGTTACCTGCGGTTGGTTCAAGATCACCACCGAGTATCTTCATGAAGGTTGACTTTCCACAGCCATTGGCTCCAATCAAACCGTAGCGATTGCCTTCGCCGAATTTGACAGAGATATTTTCAAACAGGGGCTTGGCCCCGAACTGCATAGTAATGTTGGCTGTAGAAATCAAAATAATACCCTGAATAAATGTTAAGTAAGCGGAAATCTGCCTGACAACATGCCCTGCATGTTGTAAACACCTGAAAGCCGGCCCGACAATCAATAGTTGATCAGCACAGGCCCTGTGAAGCAGCAAAATTGGCAGCGATTCTAACAGAATCCCGGGTAATTAGCAGCAAACCCGCAATAACTCATTGATGCTGGCAGCGGATAGCCTCAGCCGCATGGAAAATCCTAAATATTTGATATAAATGAGGACATTAAGCCTTTTTCCAGGAACTTCGCCTTCCTGACGAGTAGTCAGCTGCAAAAATCCAGAAAATAACGGGCAATAGAGCTACTCATCCGTTTCGGCATTCAATAACGAATGCTTGTTACTCTATTGTTGGTGCAGTGGCTGCTGACAGCGACGACAGTGATACCGGGCACCCTCACGTATGATTTTATTATGGCGTCGGCTGGTTAATTGATGGCTTGTACACTGGCATACATAAATATGATAGTGCTGTTTGCGTTGCGGTATACCTTGCATGTCATAATCACAGGTGCGTTGTGGATTCACACCCAGTGACAACATTAATTCGCGCCACTGCTGACCATGCGGCTTGACCCTTGCATGGCCATAGACCTGTTCGATGACATAATGAGCCACTTCATGCGGGACGGTTTCATTGACATTATCATCAAAATACTTGGCAAATAAATACGGATTATATCGAATCCATCGGCGATTATGCCTGACACAATACATGCCCGCCGCCCGACCAGTGAGATTGAACTCAACAGGTATAATAACGAATTCACGCTGCATAATTTCAGCTGCCCTGCCCAGGCATTGATGGGTTGCAGTCACCACTTGCTGACGCTGCAAATAATCGATCGGCTCTATGGTGCTCATGTTGTACCCGCCATCCATATTGGCTGAATATCGCAACAATGATAGTGGGCTGTAATGAGTTTTCGCATAGCAGTAATTTTGCCAGCTTGGCCGTTAAAATGCACGCGGTGCTTATTCGTATACAAAGGCCTATATCCCGGGAGGCATACGGTGCACATCAAGCGTGACACTGGACACTGTTTTTCCCAGCATCCGGATAGCACCATGATAGCGACAACTGCCATCACTGGTAAATTCGAATTGATAAGAACGATACAAAACCATGCTACCGCGAGCATTTCGTCGCAACCTCACACTCTCAAGCACTACTGTATCATCAAGAAAGCTTACCTGGCTATGATCACAGGCTCTCCTGCCCGCATGGCAGGCAAGCTCTTTTGCGCGCATACCATCCAGCCAGTACCAGATAAGTGCGGCAAAAAATAAAATGCTAATGAGTTCATATGAAAACACGGTGGATGGATTGGCGAATTAAGCTGATTGAGGAAATATTGGTATTATAAGGTTAATCAAGCGCCTTTAATATACCCTGCTTGCAGATTAATCTTAAATTCAAACATCGACATACCATCAAATACTGGTTGAAAACATTAACTTATCTGCTGCATTTATCCTATACTCTCATTAATAAAGCTGAGGGAAGAGAATGTCGTCAAGCCTGCTTGTAACCATTGTCATCGTACTGTCTGAATTGGTCATTATTTTTCTGGTACTGGCTATCATGCTTTTCTTGCGACTTCGCAAACTCAAATCGACTGCCAGGACTATTCAGCCCCCGACACCCGCCGTTGCGCAACCCATTGAAACCGGGCCGTCATTACAAGCCTATATTGAAGAACAAATTACCCGTACTACACATAAACTGGAAGATATTGCCAACACTGATGATCACTCACAAAAATCGGCGCTTGCCAGCAGGCTTGGCTTGTTAAAAACCGAGAAGCAAGTGCTCGATACTGTGGTTATGGATGTTGAACATGAGAACTACTGGAAAGCGATAGAGCAATTTTATCAGGAAGAAGCAGTAAGCCTTGATGGCGAAAATAGCAATACCAATAAAGATGCCGCCTTGATATCCCGGCTAAAAAAACTTGAAATCTTCAAGGATCTTTTTTTTAATGCGCAAAACAAGCTCAAGGACTCATTTGATATCATCAATGAACTTAAACACACTATCAGCAGCATGCATTCGGACGAAGAAAACTCGCAAATTGAAGACATGGTAGACAAGCTGAGCGTTGATAACATTAATCTGCATAAACAACTCGATAAAGCAAATCAACATTTAAAATCCATTCTTGATGATGCCATGCAAAGTATAAGTGAAAATGGCACTATACCGACAGACACAGGCAATAGTCCGGACAGCGCTGATAAAGAAATAACTGAACTGCGCGATGAGAACGAGTTTCTGGTCTCGCAAATTCAAAGCCTTCTACAACAAGAGCTTGCACACACAAAATCCCTGCAGGAACGCATAACCGAACTTGAAACCAGCCAAAATGAAAGTGAAAGCATAAATATAAAACTCACGGACCTGCAAGAAGAAAACGAGTTTCTCACAACGCAAATCCAGTTTTTGCTACAGCAGGAAATTCAACAAACGAAAAATCTGCAGGATCGCATAGCAGAACTGGAAGCCAGACTGAGAAAAGAACAGAAAAAATCAACCGCACCCGATAACATACCTTCCGATATCAATAACAACACGGAAGAAACCCAGCAAGCCGTCAGCGATAAAAACAGCGGCAATAAAACTGTCGGCACTGGGGTGCTCGATGATATAACTGAAGATCTGGACTCGATAGCAAGTCAAGAGACAAACGCTGATTCACACAATAGCTGAGACCTGCTCCATAATACCCGCAGCAATAAATCTTTCATGATGTTTTCACGAGAATCAAGCCCGGGTCTTGCCGGTAAAAGTCTGCCAAATGTCGATACAATGCAGGGTAAGCCGCCATTAACTGCTCGGGTCTCTCAAAAAATACTTCACTCAACACCGCAAAAAACTCTGCCGGAGAAGTCGCTGCATAATCATCAATAACAGCTGACTTGCCTTTATTAACCCTATGTTGAAAGTCATCAAAAGCCTGACTGAAATCGGCAGCCCAGGCCTCTTTATGCATATGCTTATGCAAGGGCGGGAAACCGTTGGCGACACCATTAAGCATATCCAGCTTATGAACAAATTCATGAATAACCAGGTTACTGCCATCCAGCTCGCCTGCTGTGGCAACACCTCGCCATGATAAAATGACCGGGCCACGAAGCCAGGACTCTCCACTTAGTACACTTCTGCGACGGTGTACGATACCGCCTTCATCAGTGACGTTGGTTTCTGGCACAAAACTATCCGGATAAACAATGATAGAAACCCAGCCTTGATACCATTCGATACCCAGATTCAGTATTGGCAAACAGGCTTGCAAGGCAACGATCAATTTCATTTCATCATTCAGCCGCAAACCTTGAGCACCGGTGAATGATTTTTTATACAAAAATAAAATAACAATTTCACGTAACTGCTCTGCTTCAGATAAAGTCAGGCGCTGCAATAATGGCAATTGTGAAAACGCCTGCTGCCAGGCGGCATCAGAGAGATCTGATCGCGTAATAATGCGATTATGCCACCAACGACGAATTACGGAGAACATGCTATACCTCGGGCGTCTGGCCCATTCATCAGAAATGATAAATTAATGTGAGGGTACCCCAGAAATGATTTCTTCGAGTTGCCTGTTTAAGTTCTGCAGTTTTGGCGTTCACTGAAAATGAAACCTGTGCAGGTCCGGTAGCCAGGGTGACACCCACGGCGCCTTCATGTAACAATTTTTCAATATCCTCATAGGCGAATGTTAAATTACTATGACGAAACTGACCTTGTAACAAGGCATCATAACCTACCAGTCGCGCACGATAGGCCGCCCAGACATACCATTCATCAGATGACAAGGACGGTAAAAAACTACCGCGATTAACCGGGTCGAAGGGAATACTCCAGAATGAACTACCAATTTTACCAAAACGGGCAGACACGCCCAGACTGGCATTTGTCTGATAGCCTACTGACAACGACCAGGTAGTGGCTATATCCCACAGGCCGGGAGACTCTGCACGCAAGCGAGAGTTTGAAAAACGCAAACGCGTGGTTAATTCACCACCATTCGAAATCTGGTTATCCCAGCCCTGGGGATCTACGGGCTCATTCGTATCTGCCACATCACGCCACCATCCATGTAATGCTTGCTGAACTTCCCTGGCGACCGAGGTACCCAGTACGCCTAATAATGCCTCAACGGCGACAGCACTGTTTTTACTGGCGCGCACACGCTTGTTACCCAGATAGATTAAAGAAGCATAGGGACGTTCAGTGAGAATCGGCGTTGATATGGATAAATCATTGGGCGTGTAATTAACAGTACCCACAATAAAGCTGGTAACAATATTATCATCCCCACGCCCAAGATCCAGCCATTGTCCGGCCTGCCCTGCCAGACCATCGAGGGGATATATACCATCTTTTTTTTCCCAGAAGAACTCAAAGGCAAGCCCCATGGTGTAATCACGATCTTCATTGACGTAGGGAACCAGCAGATCCTGATCAAAATAAAAGCCGATACCACGACTACGTTGCTGGGATTCATACACAGGTTCTGCAGCCATGAGGGTATTACCGAACATGAAAAACGCGAGGGACAATGTCAGGGCTTTGTTACTAAAACAACTGTCAATAAAAAATACTTTCACCTACGCTAGATATCCCTGTTCCATAATAATTGCTTAAGCAAACGATTACTTTCTTCCATTCTTCTGGATAGCAAAATCGCAATTTGCCGAGTCACATAAAAACCGACTTCAGGCTCGCTTTCCAGATAGCTCATTAATGCATCACCATCGATACGAATGGCCTCGACATTGCCATGACAACGAACACCTGCCGTTCGCCGGGTATTGGTAAGCCAGCTGATTTCGCCAAATATTTCCTTATCTTCCCTCGATAATACGACTTCACTACTGGTGGTCTTGCTATTACTGGAGACTATTTCGACAGTACCACTTAATAAAATATACAGGTCATCACTCTGGTCATCACCTTCCTGAATAAGGAAATCCCCATCACTGCATTGCTCGCGGCTACAAAGCCTGGCGATATCATCCATCTGGGCACTACTTAAACCCTTGAAAATAGTCACTTGCTCCAGTTCTTCAATCATTGCTCTATCCCTCAACCTGTTCATAGCTGTTTTGCCTACATATAATCAGCCTGACTATAATGTAGGTCATTAGGGTATCATGTTGCAATATTCATTTTACAAGGCCTCGTCATGAAACAAGCCGATGTCATCATTATTGGTGCCAGCGCATCCGGTTTAATGTGTGCTATTGAGGCGGGCAAGCGCTCACGCTCAGTCATTATTCTGGATCACAGCAACAAGGCAGGGAAAAAGATACTGATATCAGGTGGGGGCCGGTGTAACTTTACTAATTATGATGTGAGTGCTGACAATTATATTTCCCATAATCCGCATTTCTGTAAATCGGCATTGAGCCGCTATAGCCAATGGGATTTTATCAGCCTGGTTCAGCGTTACCAGATACCCTTTCATGAGCGCCTGCATGGACAACTATTTTGCGATAACAGCGCAAAAGATATTTTGAACATGCTACTCAGCGAATGCCATCAGCACCTTGTCGAAATCCAGCTCAATACTGCCATCTCATGCGTAGAAAAATGGTCAGACGGACTTTTCAAAATAAGCACTGATCGAAATAGTTACCAGTGCCAGTCACTGGTGATCGCCAGCGGTGGGCTCTCCTTTCCAACAATGGGTGCGAGCCCGTTCGGTTACAAAATCGCAGAACAGTTTGGCATCAAGGTATGGCCCGTCAGCGCCGGGCTGGTGCCTTTTACCCTGAACAATAACGACAAGGACAAATTTGCTCCTTTATCCGGCATTGCTGTGGACTGCATAGTGAGCAGTGAGGATAAAAGCTTTCGCGAGAACATATTGTTTACACACCGGGGATTAAGTGGCCCAGCTATTCTGCAAATCTCATCCTATTGGCATTCCGGTAGTGCGATCAGCATAAACCTGCTGCCAGATATTGATATTGCGGATTTGCTCAAACAAGCGCAATCACAGCATGCCAATTTAAAATTACGTTCATTTTTATCCAGACATCTGCCAAAGCGCCTGATCAATGCCCTGATAGAGCCCGAAGTTGCAGATACACCCCTGCAAGCCATTAGCCATGCACAATTCCAGCAGGTGGCCCGGCTGATTCATCACTGGACAATAAAACCTAATGGCACCGAGGGATACCGCACCGCTGAAGTCACTCTCGGCGGCGTGGATTGCCATGCATTATCCTCCAAAACCATGGAAAGCAAGCAAGTATCAGGGCTATATTTTATCGGTGAGGTCGTTGATGTGACGGGCTGGCTGGGTGGCTATAACTTTCAGTGGGCCTGGTCCTCGGCCTGGTGTGCAGGCCAATATGTCTAATGAGTAAAAAAATGCTAAGATAGCATTCCTTTTTTTCTGCTTACAAGCGACTGGTATTCTGGCTATGAAATGGTTTATTCGCACATTCTTCAAGACAATCCGTTTAATCATCGGCCCCATCATGCTGTTCGGTGACTGGATCACGACGCCAAAGGGTATTCAACGCCACACTGAGGACCAAAACCGCATAGACCAGCAAACCGCCAAACTCAGCTTGTATGAATTTAAAACCTGCCCGTTCTGTATCAAGACCCGGCGCGCCATCAAGCGTTTGTCTTTAAATATCGAGCGCCGCGACGCACAACATAACCAGGAACATCGCCAACGCTTGCTTCAGGAAGGCGGAAAAATCAAAGTGCCCTGCCTGAACATCACTGACGATAATGGCAATGTCAGCTGGCTCTATGAGTCTGACGCCATCATAGAATACTTACAAAAGCGCTTCGCCTGATTCGCAACACATCAAGCGCTCGTGAATAACCCATCACTGGACTTTCTGATTATAGGCCAGGGTCTGGCAGGCAGCCTGCTGGCCTGGCAGCTTCATCAGCAAAGTCAAAAGATCATGGTGATTGAGAGGCCCGCCCCACGTTCCACTTCACGCATGGCCGCAGGACTCATTAACCCTGTTACCGGAAAACGCCTGGTGAAATCTCCCTATCTGGAACAATGGCTTCCTCGTGCCCGCGACACCTATCGGCAACTGGAACAGCAATTGGGCCAGGAATTTTTTCATGAAAAACCCATGCTGCGACTGTTCCGCTCGAAAGCAGACATCACCGCCTGGGAGAAGAGAGTCAATGACCCTGCCTATCAACCTTACCTGGGTGCCCGTACAGACAATAATAGTCATGCAACCATCAAAGATACGCTGGGCGGTTTTCGCCAGTTACAAACAGGCTACCTGGATACGGTTGCATTACTAAATGCAATCAACCAGTATTTTCAACAACAACAAATCAGCCTGTGCATGGATGTTAGCTATGATGATATTCATATAAACGAAGATGCCGTTCACCTGAAAAATATTCAGGCACAACACATTATTTTCTGTGAAGGCTATCAGGCCAGTATCAACCCGTGGTTTAACTGGTTACCCTTTAAAGCGGCTAAAGGTGAGATACTAACGCTGAAAATTGACGAGGATTTTGGCAACGAAATTATCAATGCCGGCCAATGGTTATTACCCCTGGGCAATGGCCTGTTCAAATGTGGCTCTACTTATGAATGGCAGACACTGGATGAACAGCCCACGCAGGCAGCCGGCGATACCTTAATGCAGGCGGCAAGCCATTTACTAAGACAAGAACAGCCACCCGAACTGATCCGGCATCAGGCTGGCGTGCGCCCGTGCACCAAAGATACCATGCCATTTATCGGCCTGCATCCACAACAGCCGCGCCTCGGCATCTTTAATGGCTTTGGCTCCAAGGGCTCACTAATGATCCCTTACTATGCTGAACAATTTAGTCAGCATCTGCAAGGCCGACAAACTCCGCTTGCTGAAGCGGATATAAAACGGTACTGGAATAATGACAACTAAACCCTCACTGGTAGCACGCGCGCATGAATGCATCAGGTCACAATTGTGTGCCGGAGACATCGCCATTGATGCCACCGTCGGTAATGGTCACGACACATTATTTTTGGCACAGACTGTAGGCCCCGAAGGCAAGGTCTATGGTTTCGATATTCAGCAGGATGCATTAGACAGGTGCTATCAACGCCTTAGCGAACACAAAGCCGACAAACAGGTTTCGCTGCACCATGCCGGACATGAGACCCTGCCTATTATCATCCCTGAAGCATTGCATGATGGAGGCATAAAGGCCGTCATGTTCAACCTTGGATATTTGCCTGGTGGCGACAAACAACGCACCACGTATAGCGGAACAACATTGGCCGCACTAGACTCAGCACAGCGAATGCTCGCTCCAAATGGCATCATCACGATCATCGCCTATTGTGGCCATCCAGGCGGCCAGGAAGAAACCGCTTCAGTAAAAGCATGGGCAGCCACACTGAAGTCAGATCACTTCAAGGTAACCATTGAAACACCACCGAGCGAACGACCGCCACCTGAACTCATCGTGATCAATAAATTTCTGCCCTGAAACAAGTCGTAATCATGAATTATCAAACATATGATTGATGAGAATGACCGATAATATTCCTGATAGTCGAAAATCCATGTTCAATACCCGTTAGTCCTTTAAGCAATATAGCAACGTAACACCTGTTCCCTCCTGTCTGCACACAAGGGAATACAAAAAACCGGGACTTGATGCTATTTACAAATACTCGTAAATAGACCACGTCCCGGTTTTTTATTAAAACTGTTGGATCTTATTTATGCAACAGCGTCTGTGCTATGTTCTTTATAATATTCGATAACACGTTCCACTTCGTTTATGGAACCCAGTACAACCGGTACACGCTGATGCAGGTGATGCGGTTTCATATCCATAATCCGCTCACGACCCGTCGAGCTCGCACCACCGGCTTGTTCAACGATAAAAGACATTGGATTGGCTTCATACATTAAACGTAACTTACCTTCGGTACCCGATGCTTTCATTTTTTCATCTAACGGGTACATGAAGATTCCACCACGAGTCAGGATTCGGTGTACTTCGGCAACCATCGAGGCGACCCAGCGCATATTGAAATCTTCGCCACGTGCACCCGTTTTACCTTCCAGGCATTCATCAACATAACGTTGTACCGGTTTTTCCCAAAAACGGGAGTTCGATGTATTGATTGCAAACTCACGAGTATCTTCAGGAATAGTCATGTTGGGATGAGTCAGTATAAATTCACCAATATTCTGGTCCAGCGTAAATCCATTCACACCGTTACCTGTGGTCAACACCATCATCGTAGAAGGGCCATATAAGGCATACCCTGCACAAACCTGTTGCGTACCGGCTTGCAGGAAATCAGCCGCGGTAGGATTCTGGCAATCTCCAGTGCAACGCAGGATAGAGAAAATCGTTCCCACTGAAACATTAACATCCATATTGGAAGAACCATCCAGTGGATCAAACGTCAGCAGATATTTTCCTTTCGGATATTGACTGGGGATGTGATAAATATCATCCATTTCTTCCGATGCCATCGCTGCCAGATGCCCTGCCCATTGATTGGTTTGCAGGAAGACATCATTGGTGATGATATCCATTTTCTTTTGCTCTTCACCCTGTACATTTTCAGAACCGGCAGCACCTAGAATACCAACCAACTCCCCCTGATTGACCAGGTTTGAAATAACCTTACAGGCCGTGACCACGTCGTTCAGCAGCGATGTGAAATCACCGGTCGCATTATCAATATGACGTTGCTCTTCGATGATAAACTGGGTAATGGTTATTCTACCGTCTTGCATATTATTCTCTCCAGGTTCTTGAGGCATAAAAATAAGCAGGTACCTGTATAGAGATACCTGCAGCCAGCAAATTTGAGAATAGTATATCAGTATTTCATAATATAATGAATAATGCAGGTAAAATGCTTATAACTTATTATTTTTTATAGTATTTGGCTAAACCAGGCATTGAATAAATCCGAATAAAATATGCAGGGATCTGATTATTGTGACATATAACTTAAGTAAAAAACCGGGGTATTGCGAAGCAACGGGCCGTTCCTTACAGGATATATTGGCGGTCGAACGGGAGTGAGTGTTGCAATCTCTGGCTTTAGAGCCAAGGCTGCTTTGTGGCTCGTCGGAATACCGGGTAAAGCGCTAATGACCTTAAGTAAACACTATTCTGATCGGTTCACTGCCTTGTCTTATATGTCCGAAATCCTTATCCTTACCCCTCTTAATCCTATACTGTCATTAAGCACTCTGTTCTCTTGATGCTCAAAGCGAGGATAAACAATGAAAAACAAAACAATGATCATTACAGGACTGATATCGGTCTGTCTATTAGCACCTTTTTTCGCGACTGCGGAGACAAAGCAACCACAACCGGATAGCGTGAATCAACTCGTTGCGCAAACGAAAAAGCTCATCAAGACAATTAATCTGGATGAATTTAAATCTGCCGTGGATAAAAAAGATTATGATTTGATTATCGACGTCCGTGAGCCAGATGAATATACGCAAGGCTATGTTCCCGATGCTGTCAATATTCCCCGAGGAGTGATTGAATTCAAGATCTGGCCTTATGTTGGATTTCCGGAAAAAACAGATACTGGTAAGAAAATAATACTCTATTGCAAGACCGGTGGTCGCTGTTCCCTGGCAGCAAAATCTCTACAGGATCTTGGCTTCACCAATGTCATGTCCGTGGACATAATGTTTAAATCATGGGTTGATGCCGGATATCCAGTTGCGAACAATGAATTGCCGTAACAGCGTCGAGTTATTCAGAACGTTATTGGAAAATCTGCTCTCCGATATAAAAGTATGTATTAAAAACATTCATTAGCTTTATGTAATAATCATTCCAGAGCAAAAAACCCGTCGGCTTAAAGCTTTTATCACGATGTTATATCTTCATAATCCTGTGCAAGCCGGACTTATTTCCTGGACTTATATCTTTCAATAAGTTTGCCTAGTGTGACTTCTTCATACTCAAGCAAGTACCCTGCACTTCCTGGGTTTTCTCTGGCACAGATATGTGGCAAACAATAGTCTGGACGAAACGCTGTTGTTTCTTATATTCACATAGTCTGTGTTCTGCCCGAGCAGCCCTGACTGGAGAAAAAACCTGGTCATTGAGAAACGGGTACAGGGATGTGCGAAGGTAGAACAATGCAGGAGCAATTGTCGAGAACTGCGTCGGGAACAGTTAGTCGAGTATGAGAGTGAGTGCGGCAATCTCCGGCTTTGGCACTAAGGCCATATGAGAACAACGCGTGTCTCTGGGTGTCGCCTATGGTTCGTTTAATCATAAAAACATATGACTAATCAACTGGTATCAATGCTAATGATTATCATTTGTTACCGACACTGCTTTTTACTTTGACCCTACGTATTTTTACCTGATTTTACAAATATTATATGGGAACTCTATTAGGAACCGGATAGACTAACTAATAGCATTGATGCTTTATGAACCAGCTCAAACTTTAGCAATGAATCTACTCTAGTACACACTTATCTGGCCTGATCCGATCGAGGGCAGGAGTAATAATAAATGACAAAAGAACCGTCGCAGTCCAACAGTGAAATTATTAATGCTTTGAATGCAGGCACGCATACTACCAGGAGCCATTGGCTACGCTGGCTGATCACTGTTCTGGTACTGATCACTCTGGCCATGCTTACCTATGTGTGGTTATTGCCAGCCGAAAACCCGACGCAGCGCTATGAAACAACCAAGGTGCAACAAGGAGATCTCACCGTCACTGTAGCCGCTACAGGGAGCGTGCAACCGGTCAACCAGGTAGATGTGGGGAGTGAGCTGTCCGGAACTATAGAATCAGTCAATGTAGACTTCAACGATAGTGTACAACGTGGACAAATACTGGCGCGCCTGGGAACCGATCGATTAAACGCACAGGTGATTGAAGCCCGTGCGTCACTGGAATCGGCAAAAGCCAGACTGGATGAAGCCAAAGCCACTGTGCTTGAAACGCGGCTGCGCTTCGAACGCTGTGAAAAACTGGTGGCCCGGCAACTTTGTTCTGGTGAAGACCTCGATACCACTCGCGCCGCTTATGCCCGTGCCAGGGCGCAGGCATCCAGTGCCAATGCCCAGGTTGCAGTTGCACGTGCAACACTGGGAGCGCATGAAACCGATCTGGGCAAGGCCGACATTCGTTCACCCATCAATGGACTGGTACTCAAGCGTCAAATTGAACCGGGCCAGACTGTAGCTGCCTCTTTGCAGGCACCCATACTGTTCACACTGGCTGAGGATCTGGCGAATATGGAATTGCATGTCGCCGTCGATGAGGCAGACGTGGGTAAAATTGCCACCGATCAAAATGCAGTGTTTACTGTAGACGCCTATTCTGATCGCAGCTTTCCTGCACGCATTACCCAGGTACGCTTTGCACCGCAAACCGTAGAAGGTGTGGTGACCTATGAAACTATCCTCTCGGTGGATAATTCGGATATGGCCCTGCGCCCTGGTATGACCGCTACCGCTGTGATTACCGTAAAACAACTCAAAGATGTCATGTTAGTCCCTAACGCTGCACTACGTTTTACCCCTCTTGAAGCGAGGAAAGGAAAACGCAGCAGCGGTATCTTCGGCACACTTTTCAGCAGGCCTCGATCAGAAAAGCGTCGTATTGACGCAGACGCCAGCGCAAAACAAAAAGTATGGATATTGCAGGAGGGTCAACCAAAGGCAATAGCCGTCAAGACCGGCCCCAGTAATGGCAAACTAACAGCGTTGCAATCAAGTGTTCTGAAACCCGGACAAGAAATTATCATTGATACCATCAGCGTGAAAAAATGAATACGCAGGCAGCAATGAATGTCGCATCTCTGATTGAACTGCGTAACATCACCAAAGTATATGGCGCTGGACAGGCGGCCATGCATGCACTGCGCGGTATTGATATCTCCATCAAGCGTAGTGATTTCGTTGCCATGATGGGCCCCAGTGGTTCCGGCAAATCCACCTGTATGAACATACTCGGCTGCCTGGATGTCCCAAGCGCTGGTGAATATTTTTTCGAGGGTGTCGATGTTGGCATGCTGTCACGAAACCAGCGCGCACTGCTGCGACGTAACTATATCGGTTTTGTATTTCAGGGCTTTAATCTTCTCGCGCGTACCACAGCGCTGGAAAATGTAGAACTGCCATTGATCTACCGCGGCATCCCCACGGCAGAGCGACGTGCCATGGCAACCCAGGCGCTGGCCGAGGTGGGACTGTCCGGCTGGGAAGAACATGCACCCGGCGAGCTCTCCGGTGGCCAGCAACAGCGAGTTGCGATCGCACGTGCGATAGTGACAAAGCCCGAGATCCTGCTCGCTGATGAACCGACCGGCAATCTCGATACAGCACGTAGCCTGGAAATCATGGAACTGCTTACCAGTTTAAATCAACAACAAAACATCACCATCGTCATCGTCACTCACGAGAAAGAAATGGCCGCCTTTGCACACAGGGTTATCCATTTCCGCGACGGACTGGTGGATGACTCTATAGCACAAACGGAGCTTAGCTAATGATCTGGAATGCATTACTATTGGCCTTACGCGAAATTCGTCGTAACATCATGCGCTCGGCACTCACCATTCTGGGTATCGTTATCGGCGTAGCCTCGGTTATCATCATGGTCAATCTGGGTAGCGGTGCCACGCTTCAGGTTTCCCAGCAAATATCCAGCCTCGGCAGCAATATGCTGATGGTGCGTTCCGGTCAACGCCTCGGCTTCGGCCAACGCTCGGCAGCTGAAGCGTTTGACATGGATGATGCGGATGCCATCGCGCGCGATGTTCGAGGGATTGCAGCCGTAGCGCCCAGTGCCGCACAGTCGTTGATCGCCATCTATGGTAATCGCAACTGGTCCACAACCATCACGGGCACCAACAATAATTACCTGGCGGTTGCCAACTGGACCCTGGCCAAGGGACGCGAGTTCAACCTCAGCGAACTCAGTGCCGGTGCTGCAGTCTGTATTCTGGGTGATACCGTACGCAAGGAACTGTTCGGCAACCAGAATCCTATTGGAGAAGTGATCCGGCTAAACAAAATCTCCTGTCAGGTCATTGGTCTGTTTGCACCCAAAGGGCAATCTGTTGGCGGACGCGATCAGGACGACCTGGTTTTACTGCCGCTGCGCACCTTCTGGCGCCGGGTCGCCGGCAAACGCGACGTACAAATGATCTATGTCTCCGCAAAGGATGGCATCTCAACCAACAAGGTAAAGCGTGATATCGAGCTACTCATGCGAGAGCGACGACGTATCTCACCGAGCGAAGACGATGACTTCAATGTCCGCGATATGAAGGAAATAGCCGAAGCATTAACCGGCACCACCCAGATCCTCACCACATTGCTCGGTGCAGTGGCCGCAGTCAGCCTGCTCGTCGGTGGCATAGGTATTATGAACATTATGCTGGTATCGGTAACCGAGCGCACACGCGAGATTGGTATACGTCTGGCGATTGGTGCTCTGGAACGGGAAGTCCTGCTACAGTTTCTGGTTGAGGCAGTAGTACTGTCCTCACTGGGTGGAATTATCGGCATTGGCCTGGCGGTCGTCACATCATATGGTCTCGCCTCGCTCATGCAAATGCCGGCGGTATTTGACCCGGGCATCATGTTACTTGCATTTTTATTCTCTGCGGCAGTAGGTGTCGTCTTTGGCTTCTTTCCGGCACGCAAGGCTGCCCGCCTCGATCCGATTGAGGCGCTACGTTACGAATAGAGATGCCAGGCGATCATGAAGGTTAACCAGACTTCACTGAGAAAAATTATTTCAAAATATAAGTAAAATCTACATCCTGACCCGATGGCCACTTACTAAATATAAATATCCGCTCATTGCGAGACGGGTACAGGGATGCGCAAAGGTAGAACAATGCCGGACGATTCCATGGATGGAATCGGTAGAGTCGAGTCCGGAACAGAGACCGAGCAATTGTCGAGAACGATAGCAAAAGCGGTAATCTCTGGTTTTAAATAAACGCACACCTGAGAAGGGGTATGCCATTTCATCAAATCTGGTTAGAGCCTGTTATTAGCTTGATCCATTGACGCTGTTAATGTGGATTTCCATTCAGGGATCCCAGTTTAGACAAAGCGCTTGAGCGTAGCCACTCCTGTAGATGGCGAGTCAGCTTCGGATCGCCCATCACTTTGACGTCACCCTTGTTCACCGCCTCTCGAAAAGTTTGTTGGCAAGTCCAGATTTCTGTCATTTTTTTCAGCGAGCACGTAATAATAATGTCGACGTCAAAGCCGGGGTTATTCAGGCATAAGTCTATTTCACCGTTCTCAGAGACCAGCCACCAATGTTGATTCCCTGATGGTGCATCGGGATATTCAAACTGGACAACGACACGGTGGACAGGGAAGACTTCCGGATCAACGCTCCGGCGCATGTCCCACATCAATAATCCGGCATCCAGGTCATCTGCATTCAGATTCGATTGCGCCCAACGATGGCCCCATACACCGAGCAATTCTACCATTGGGCGTAACTCCGTACCGGCGGACGTCAGATGGTATGTATGGTTACCCTTGCTTCCTTTAACGTCAATGACACCGGCAGCTATCAGTTGTTTTAGTCGAGTTGATAATAATGTCGGTGACATCAAGGGCGCGCCTTTCTGTAACTCAGTAAATCGTGTACTTCCCGCAATTAATTCGCGTACGATGATGAAAGTCCAGCGTTCACACAATAACTGGGTTGCTTGTGCCAAAGGGCAGAACTGGCCATATGTCTTCATAGTATTATTTCCATCATTTAATCAAAACGTTACCGCAGAAATCACTTACTACAGATTCTGTACTTCTCAGCGTCTATGCGCAGTGTTAAGTTACCTATACGTTAATAATCATGAAAATAACAGTACTAATTATATTATTCCTATTGGGAGACAGAAATGAGCGCATCACTTTATGAAAGATTGGGCGGCGTTGAAGGGATTACCAGTATCACAAGTGATCTGGTGGACAATCACCTGGCAAATGAAACGATAGCAACACGATTTGCCGGAGGTGATGTACCTGCACTTAAAAATGCAGCCGCTACATTTATGATTTCCGGCACCGGTGGCGAGAATGTTTATAAAGGAAAGGACATGCTGGCGGCCCATAAAGGTATGAATATCTCTGCAACCGAATTTATGGCGGTACTGGATGATGCGCTGGATGCACTGACTAAAAATAAAATTGCTCAGCGTGAACAGGAAGAAGTTTTATTCATCCTCTACAGCATGAGATCACAGGTCGTACTGGTTTGAACAAGTTGTCAGCATAGAATGTAAAATTACAGGAAAAATCAGTTTCACCTGAAAGGTGGTCACACAATTGTCCTTTGATTTAATCATTTATCAGCCGCACAGGGCGTACAGTTTCATTACCCCGGTATTCGTAGTCGGGTTCTGCTGATTTAAGCTAGCCGCCCTGTTGCAGCGCAATAATTTCACGCTCATGCTGATCTTCAACCGGCATGTTACCCCATCCGGCACAATCGGGCGGGCTCTCTCACATCCGAAGAGTTTATTCAGTCATTATTTCAATAGTGTCAGTCCATCGTCGATGATAAATATCAATAATACCCTTTTGCCACCGAACCCATTTATTTTTAGAGGTTGTTCTTATTGCTATATTTATTAGTATAAAGCTGGCAGGGAAAATTTTAACTCTACCCTGATTTTCATCTGAAACTCATAGAATCAACAGGAGAAAAATATGCACACCCATACCGAGAAAGCTGTTCTCGCCGGAGGATGTTTCTGGGGCATGCAGGATCTGTTTCGCAAACAGACCGGGGTGATCTCCACCCGTGTCGGCTATAGTGGCGGGGATGTTGCAAATGCGACTTATCGCAACCACGGCAGCCATGCCGAAGCCATCGAAATTATATACGACCCTGCAAAAACCGACTTCCGTTCACTGCTGGAGTTCTTTTTTCAAATCCACGACCCGACCACGCCGAATAGACAGGGCAACGACATGGGTGCCAGCTACCGCTCTGCCATCTATTACACCACAGACGAACAAAGAAAAGTGGCTGAGGAAACCATCGAAGATGTGGACGCTTCCGGATTATGGCCTGGCAAGGTGGTCACTGAGGTCGAAGCAGCCGGTGACTTTTGGGAAGCCGAACCAGAGCACCAGGACTATCTCGAACGCATTCCCCATGGCTACACCTGCCATTATCCGAGGCCGGATTGGAAGCTGCCGAAAAAGAAGGCTACCGCATCCTGATCGCCCATTGGGAAATCGCTCGAGCATTCAACACTGCCGGTTGCAAGTACCTGGCAAATTGCTCACGTAACAATTGCAATTCAGGGTCGATACAGGTTTGACAAAAGCGGCGTTCGGGTCCCAATTCGCCATAGTTCTTAATTGCTTTTCGGATGAGGGCATTTGCGGTCGCCACCAAAGGCACTACGTATTCAGAAAATTATTCCTTATGGCTTGACTTGATGCACAGTTCATCATCATATTGACCTCTGTGTGATTTAGCACGCCACATTGTTTCACGACTGCGGTGTTGACAAGTGTAACAGGGTAGCTCGCTTCCATTAATCCACTGGCTTATAATTGTCTGAGTAAAAACTCTGCCCTCTCCCTCATATTTCTTTATTGCTGTTCAGGCAGGTGCAACGTTAACCGCCCGTTCAAGTGCATCAATGCGTTTCTCGACAATACTCTCTGGAGGTAACTTTTTCAGCAATCCGAGCTTTTCCAGGCGCTGTAACGGTTGGGCATTGGTGCCGATGATGTAGACCTTGCGTCCAGCGCGTATCATGTCCAGCATCGCTTCTTCCAATGACAACGACGCTGAAACACCGAGATGATTGACCTGGGTGATATCTATAACCAGGGCCTCGCATCCGTCGACCTGAGAATTCTTGCGACTAATTGCGCGCGAGGCACCAAAAATCATCGTGCCACTCAGATGGAACAACAGGATTTTGCCGGCTGCCGAGTGTAATATTTCTCTTTCACGATCCGAGAGTTCGATGTCCGTTTCATCGGGATCGGTGATCGCTTTTACATCATCTGCCTGCAGTTCAGACAGGCGGGTAACAGTCATTACATTGGCGACAAATAATCCGATACCCACAGCGACGATCAGGTCAACAAATACCGTTAGTGCAATCACACCATAGGTGATCATGGCCCCCTTGCCAGAGATCAAATGGGCGCGCTTCAGGAAACCCCAATCGATGATATCAATACCGACCTTGAGTGCGATACCGGCCAATACGGCCAACGGAATCACCGAGGTCAGATTAGCTGCCCATAACACAACGATCAACAATATGCCCGCCCTGATCAATCCGGACAACGCAGTTTTTGAACCCGCCTGAATACTAACCACGGTACCCATGGTTGCGCCGGCACCAGGCAGGCCGCCAAACAGTCCTGACATCATGTTACCGATACCTTGCCCGATCAATTCCTTGTCTGAATTGTGTTGCCGACGAGTTAAACTGTCGGCGACAACCGAGGTCAGCAAGGCATCAATACAACCGAGCATGCCAAGTACGATAGCATCGATGAACATGACCTGCCATTGTTCGATGCTGAACATGGGCATCTTGAATTCGGGCAGGCCAGTGGGGATTTCACCGATACGGCGGATATTAGCATCACTGAGCAACAGCATGGACACCACCGTGCCGACGATCAGCGCCAGCAGCTGAGGTGGCATATAACGCTTGAATTGTTTCGGCATGAAAAACAGAATGGCGACGGTCAGTATTGCAAGTACGGTTTCCTCCGGTCGAATGCCAGCGATCAGCTCCGGCACATTTTGTATAATACTCAGTACACCACCACCGGGGGCGGCCTGGCCCAGTAATGGGCCGACTTGCAAAATTATTAGAATGATGCCGATACCGGACATGAACCCCGAGACAACGGTATAAGGCATCAATGTGACATATTTACCGAGCCGCATCACACCAAAAATAATCTGGATAAAGCCTGCCATGACGACGACAGTAAATGCCATGGCCATGCCATTGACAGGATCAGAGGCGATCAGTTTTGCAATAACCGCCGTGAAGATGACTGTCATTGGACCGGTCGGCTCCGAAATCAGTGTTGGCGACCCTCCAAACAAGGCTGCAAACAGACCGACCAGAATCGCGCCATACATCCCTGCTTCCGCGCCGGCGCCGGAAGCGACTCCGAATGCCAATGCCATCGGTAAGGCGATAACCGCCGCTGTCACGCCGCCAAATAAGTCACCACGAACATTATGGAAACCAATTTCATTAAAAATTTGCATTTACCATTCTTCTCCCGCAATCAATAGTGACTATTGCTCTGTCAATGCATTATTACCCAAATCACAACTATTCGACTATTTATTGTTAACTACTGGAATTTCACCATCCGGGTTACCTGGATATCTGAAATAAACACGACGCCGGAATGTTCGCTATAAAATGGTTCCAGGCCCTCAAGAATGGGGGCCACTAGCTCTTCGGGCACGACTGCGATAATCATGATCAAGACATCTTCCTCATTGAACATCAGGTGGCCTTCATGAAAACCGTGGCGTCCCTTACCGGAAAGATTATTGATAATGGTATAGCCGGTGACACCACCATGATCGAGCAAATCGGTTGCAAAAGCCTGATGCTCACCACTGAGGATGATTTCGAGTTTCTTGACTGAGCTAAAATTTAGATTTTTCATTGTGTGCTGGACTCCTTCGCTAAGGATGGTTCATTGGCATCGGAAAGGCTTTGGGCATCCCAGTTGCCATTGTTATAGGTATACACTGTCTGTTTCTCTGGATCGAGAATCAGTAATCGAATCCAATCGTTTACTACCAGGGTCTTGACAGCGACGACACTTTCTACAGCACGCCGTGCATGCTCCAGAGGCGCCTCGATCACGGTAATCAATCGCAGCGGCTCATGATACGGCAAACCGTTATGCAGAACGGTCTGGGAAGGCAGGCCGGTACGCAAGTCACTCAAGCCGCCGGTCATCACACCAAAGCGACCGGCAACATTATGGTAAACCTTGCTACCACTGCCAAAGCGTTCATTATCGACCGTCGAAAAATAGTGTTCCATATTAATCCATTGCGCCACCACCAAAGGTCCGGTAATAATGTTTTCCAGTAGACGTTGCTTGGGGTCCAGTCGATAATCATACGAGTGCAGGAACGAACGGCCTTCCAGTGACATATCTTTGGTTAGGGATCGACCGCCAATAATCATATAAGCATTCCGGGATAAACCCCATTCCGGCCGTACCTGCGACCAATCCATGGCGTTTCGTTCAATTTCGCGATAGGCTGCCGCTGGCTCCCGGTGTTGTGGTTTAAGTTGCAAACCGGGTAAGCGTTCCTGGGCGCACAGACGCGAGGCAGCTAACAGACCGTTACGCAAGCGATCGATATAAAAGATGTGTGTAGAAGGGATGTGATCGAGATCGTACAACTTTAATTCATCAGTAGTGGTATTGTGAAGCGCACCGATAAACCAGACATCGTCTGCAATATGTATACCCTTGGCATGTAGTTTACGGCGCACTTCTTTTTTATTCGCCATCTGTGCCAACACCTGTGCACTGACCAGGCCATGATTACCACCACATGCACCGCAATCCAGCGCTGATTCATATGGATTGTTTTCTGAGGTACTGCCATGTCCGAAAAGCAGGACAAAACGGGAGAAATCCTTGATTAAACCGATCGAATACAAGGCCTGACTAACAAAACTAACCTGCTCTTCCAGGCTGAAGCCAATCCGGCCCAGTCTTTCCATTTGCAGCTGGGTATAGGCAGCATCGATACGATAGGTATCGCGCAAACGCAAAATGAATTCGCGTTCTTGTTGTTTGGTTAAATTCAAGGTGCTGGTCAGTGTGGCTCCGCCGAAGCGCCTGCCCAGGGCAGCTTCGCGCAATTCACGCACCATGTCATCACTGATGTGTTCGGCTTCCAGTCCAAAATCCTGCTCAATTGCCATGATAATCACGGCACGTTGTACCGTTCTTAAAATGGAATCTGCCTGTTCGCGACTTAGCATATCGATTAACAAATGGGTAGAACGTTTTTTTCGATACAGGCGTTTACGCCAGTGATTATAGGTTTGCGGCATCAGTGTCTTGCCCACCATATCAAACCCGAACAGCAGCCCAATGGCCTCCACCGTTACAAAGGGTCCAAACACCGACTCTTTCAACTCATGCATGGCTTTTTCAAGTGCGGTAACCGGATGCATATCCTCGGCATCAGCAACGGTCATTTCCAGCACCAGGTTCTTTGGCGTTAACAGTACCGGGCAAAGATGCATTTCACTGCCTTTACCCAACTCCATGAAACTCACCGGCACACCAAAGAAACCAGCGATACCATAGGTTTGATAATCGCCGACACTCTCCAGATGTCGACGAATACGTTCGGAACGGGTATCAATACAAAACATTGCCTGCACAAAGGGGCGTTTATCACGTGGTTTAGATGGCGCTAAATTCAAGCCGGCCAGCAACTGATTGGTGGCATGAGACTCCATGGCACGTAACCAGAACATGCCTTCGCAATGTTCAAACATGCGCAAGCTATCCAGTAAATCGCTGAAATCGTCTGCCGACAAGGATTGCAGGGCATCGAGCTCGTTTACACCGGCGGCCAGGCTATGTAGTCGATCTGCTTGAGCATTGACTTCATCCTGGCGTTTGAACTCAACATATTCCTGAAAGACTTTTTCAATTTGTGCAGCATTCCCTCGCTCCAGAGTCTGTTCCACTCGTTTCGCCATGGCCGGTACTATGCGTTTGCCAAACAGCTCATAGCGTAAAAAAGTTTCCATTGTATTGTTTTCGATAGCGTCTTCAATCGCTGGCGACGTTATCGCAATATGACGACGACCCCGCTCGCTACTGCGCTCGCTGAGCAATGCCAGCGCAAAGGTCAGACGTACTGCAACCAGGTCGATCAAATCAGCAGGATGTTGCTTGCTCCAGTAATAATTCTTGGCATTCCAGCGCCAGCGGATAAAACCAGACCAACCATGCAATTGCGCCAATTCGCGTGTGAAGTATTGAACCCAGTTATCCTCGGGTATGCCCAGTGTTTTCATCACATGGGCAATCACCCCTTCCGGTGTGTCGTCCACGGCAAGAATGTCTTTAATATGCATGCCGCGCAAATAAAGCCGAATGTTGCGATTGGCCACTTCACGCCAGGCGCGAAAGAATCCGTGTTTACGTCCCGGCATCGACCAGACTGACTGACCTTCGTCAAAAAACTCCAGGCAACTTTTAATAACAAGCTCATCGAGTTCGGTGCCAATTTCTGTGCCATACAATGCATCGACGGCATCATAGACAGGCCGATCACCGAGTAATTCATGACGTAAGTACGGCACCATACGATCCGCCTTGAATTTTCCGTTCGCCAGAAGTCCGCCGCCGTTTACAGCCGCCTGAATATCCGCGTCACTGGCGACGTTGCGTCTAAATACCACTTTTTGTTCAGTTTGTGTCAACAAGGCTATCAGCCATTGCTGCAGGTCAATACTAGCGACAGGTTCACGCTTGTCTGCATAGGAGGCAACTTGTGCTCTCAAGTCCTGAATATCCACCTTTCCTTGTTCTAGATAATGCTGATAGACCGGCCGGCTTAAAAATACGCAACCATGAAATAAACGTTTACCTTCCTGTACCGCCTGCTCAAAAGGCAAGTCTTCCAGACCATGCAGTGGATTATGATGAATAAAGTTGCGCATCGGCCAGAAAAATGGAATAGGTTCGCTGGCAACGTAAATCATGGAGCGGATACGTAGCCTCTGT